>Ga0209489_108619_pt1 | contig 13664 bp, 11 predicted proteins | sample SiratrowhiteBW_FD_187527 | JGI IMG/M metagenome (GOLD analysis project Ga0209489, IMG submission 187527) | Root nodule microbial communities of legume samples collected from California, USA - Siratro white BW (SPAdes) (version 2) | ecosystem: Host-associated > Plants > Roots > Nodule | place... | reverse complement strand
TGTGTATATATATATAACATATATATATATATATATATATATATATATATATATATATATATATATATATATTATATTTGTGATTGAACATGGCTATAATTACTAAGAAATACAATTTTGAAAGTGTGTGTTTTTTTTTTGTCAGATCCCTTCTCTACAACTAGAGTGCTTGACAAATTATATTGTCGAATTGTCTCTCTTAGAGTACAGTATGCTTTGTTACGCTCCATCAGTTATAGCCACTTCTACAATTTTTTTGGCTAGATTTATACTTTTCCCCTCAACCAAACCAAGGGTATGCTGCTAATATCAAACAGATCATGCATGTCATCAAGTACTAATTTTAATTTTTGTAAATTTGATTTATTGTTTCTATTTTTTGTAACAGAATTCCACATTGCAACATTACATACTCTACCATCCTTTTGATCTATGTGTTTGCGTGAAGGGTCTCCACTGCCTTTGTTGTAATAGCCGTAACTCTAATTTGCCTTCAATTAAATAGAAATATAGTCAACACAAGGTAAACAACTTGCTTCTCCACCTCCTCTTTCTTGTTAATTTTTTGCTCGCATCTTATCTGTTTGAGTGATTTCTCATAATTTATTTTTATTTTAGTACACACATGTGTTTAATTATCTCTAATTATTTGTCACAACTGACTCCTCCAACACACAATAATATGAATAACTTGTTTGCTTCATAACTTGCTGGTTATTGTGGATATATCTCTATATTGTTTTCTTCACAACAGAGAACGTGACTTATTTTATATTGCGAATCAATTGCTGATTCGCTAGATCTTTTCATGTTGCTATAGACAGAATAATGAAAAGTTTTTGACTGATACAAAAGAATGTTATCTTTCATGATAAGGTTTCAGGGATGACACTCAATGTCTCCTTCCTAATCAATGTTTGAGTACTCTGATTCTTTAACTCATCACTGGTTTAGGACCAGACAAAAAAGGATGCAAAATGTGAAATACTTCTTAACCACTACTTCACTGCTTAGTGTTAGGGTATGTGTTGATTGGAGATTTTGTCACATTTAGGAATGAGGGCTTGTGCTTAGGATTGGATATGGCCGCAACTTCAAAATCAAGAGTTGAGTTTGAGATTTGGGAACAATGTTAGGAAGGTGAGCTTGGGTTTAGGATTGGGTATGACAACAACTTCAAAATTAAGATTTGGGTTTGAGATTTAGGAACGGTTAGACTGGGAAGCACACAATATATCAAAATTTGAAAGCGACCAAAGTTTTTTGAAGATCTCGTTAGATTGAGAGGCACACAACATCTGAAAAATTGAAAGCAGAATTTTGCGGAGGTATGTTAGATTGGGAAGCTGAAAAATTGAAAGCGACAAAAGTTTGGAAAGCGAAAAAAATTGAAAGTGGCAAAAATTTTTTGAAGATCCCTCAGAACACCAAGTAAATTCGCCAAAAAAAATTTATATTAATTAAAAAAATATTTTATATTAATTAATATATCAATATATAATTATATTTATTAAGTTAATTTAATAAATTAAAATTTGAAGAATAATTATATTGATTATTTTTAAATATAAAAATACGTAATTTGATATAATAGAAAATGGTAAAAGTGGGTAAAGATTATTCAATGAAATTATCACAATCTATAAATATCACTAAAATCTTTGTAGAGAGTATTCACTAAAATTCATCAAGATTTAGAAGACATATCCCTCCAATATATATTCCGATATTTATGTTGTTATGATGAATGTTAATAAATAAGATTTATATTTTTTTTTATATATCTTCTAATAAAGTAACATCTTTCTCTTGTTTTATTTTTGTCGCAACCGGGACGGCGATCTTGAAAAAGTTTTAAGTTTTAATAAAACAGAGGAGTCGCCACCATAATTTATTAAAGGAAAAACTATGGAAAACCAAAAATCAGATAAGGCAAGTTCACAAAACCAGATTCAGAGTCCGGGAGTCGGTTACGTATGGGGAAGATATTAGCACCTCCACAACGCCCACCATAAGGCGGTACCTTTAATTAAATAAGTAAAACAAAATAACGTGGTTTTTTCAAAATATTTATCTTTTCCAAAAGAATATAATGCAAATAATAACAAAACAAAACATTTTTTTTATTTAAAGGGGGAGCCCGACAAGGATTTGACCTCGCTCCTACGTATCTCTATAAAGAATAGAGAATTAGGGTTACGTAGTTCTTTGCTTGGGTATTTGTAAGGGATAATTTTGGAATTTTGAGAAATGTAGGGTGTAGAACCTAATTAAGGGAGGTGCAGAAAGTAGTTCAACTAGTCAAAAGGGTATTTTTGGAATTGTGAAGAGCTAGGGGTATAGGCGCAAAAGATGGGGTGTAGAAAGCAACTCCTGACTAGAAACCCTCTTATATTGAGGGCAGTTTCGTAATTGAGTTGCAGCACAGGTGCAGACTCAAAATGTGGGGTGTAAAGAACAACTCCACTAATAAGAAACCCAATCAGTAACTAGGGGCATTTCAGAAATTGGAAAAGTGTGGGTGCAGAACTTAATAAATGGGGGTGCAGGAAACACCCCCACTAACTGGAACTTAACCTAAAGCCAGGGGTATTCTAGTAATTGGAAGAATAAAAGGTGTAGGCACGAATAGAAGGGTTGTGTGCAGCACCCCCACTAACTAGAAACCCCTCTAGGGTTTGGGAAGGTACATGCTAAGGAGACAACGGAGGCAGTGGCAGCCATGGTTAGGGAGGGTCGAGGTGGCTTGCCTAGGCGGTGGCCACCATGGGAGCGGGGGCGACGGTGGAGGCCACCGACGGCAGCGGCGGAAGCTACCGACGGCGGCGGTGACGTCGTTCGGAGGAAGTAGGTGGCGTTTTCATGGTGATTTTTGCGGCTGCCCGTGGTGGGGCTCACGGCGTTGCTGTCCATGGTGGCTCTGGATGCTTTGGTGGTGGAACAACGACGCTATGGGGCTGCATTGAGGTGCTGGAAGACGCATGGAGGCGCATGTTGGTGCGTTGGAGGTGCACGGGGGGCCTTCTCATGGTGGTTTTGCGGCCCGTGGTGGGGCTCGCGGTGGCTGCTTGCGGTGGCGCGGTGCTGACTGGGAGGCTTGCGGCCAAGGCATGGGATGGAGGTTGGAGATGGTGAAGGTGTGAGGGCGAAGGGTGGTGCGAGAAGCTTGCAAGGTTTGGCTCGGGTTTAGTATAGGCAGTGAGTTTGGATTGGGTGCATATGGGGTTCAACGAAGGTGCAGGTTGGATTGGCAATGAGTCTCGTGGAGGTAGCAGCCATGGCAGTTTCGACGGCGGCCATGGTTAACGGCTTGCTTAGGGCGTTGTGAGCTTCATGGTGGAGGCACGGCGGTTTCGCTTCTCGGTGGCTATGTGGTGGCGCCATGGCTATGTGATAGCGTGACAAGGACGGTGTTGGTTGGTGCGAAGGTGTGTGAAGGGTGATGACGTCGTAGTGGTGTTTTAATGGCGGAGAGAGGCGTAGTTGTTGTGGTAAACTGTGATGGGGCAATGGTGAGAACGTGGTGGTGCGTTGAAAGAGCTGGCCGTGAGGAACGCATGGGATATAGTTTCGTGGAGAAGGTATATGGGATCGTTGGTGCATGTGGAAGGTGCTGGCTTTCATGCTATTTTGTGGGATTCCATGGTGGAATTTTTATGATAGTATTGTGGTTTGAAGGTTGGTGATAGAGCGTCAATGACTTCCCATGGTAGTTTGGAGACAAAACGATATATGGTGAAAGCGCAATGAAGAGAAGATGCACAGTAGAAACATGCAGACTAGAAACACAATGCAAAAAAGAAAAATATGGTGGGAAATATGGTGGAACGCCACGTTATTGTGATGTTTTGTTTTTTTTTATACTTTATGAAGTAGGTAAACAAAAAAAAATCTTGAAATGCATGGCATGAAATGAAATATAAGAATAAAAGTACATTTGTAAAGAAAAGATACCTTCGTGCTCTTCCTTATCAATCAGTGATGATTCTTCTTTCTTTCTCCTTGCTATTCTCTATGTCAATTTTTTTTTCTCTCTCTTTCTCGTTCTCCCCCAAAATCAATATATTTCTTTCTTTTTTTAATTAAAATTTTTTAATTGATATCTTTTTTTTTCAAAAAAAACCAGTAGTTCAGTTTTAGAGAGGTTAGGAGAAGTTACTACTCTTTGACTCATTCATATTTATTATTTATTTATTTATTTATTAATTTGTTATCTTAAACGTGTAAATCAAGTAAGCATTTTGAGAGCAGTTTCCTTTTCTTATTTTTTTTATTATTAATTATTTATTTTATTTTATTAATTTTTTTAAACTTTCAGATTTTGTTGTTTTAATTTAGATATTTTTGTTATTTTCTTGTTATTTTCATTTTTTTAATTATTAAAATTTTTTAATTATTATCTTTTAATTACCACATTTTTAGTTTTCTTTTAATGGAAGAATTCAATATATTTTTAAATTACTATTCTTACTATTTCTTTTTTTTATGAATTTTATTTTAAAACTTATTTCATTGAATATAATGGGACCAAAGTCTCTCTTTTTTTTATTATTTAAATGACAATAATATAATAAAACTAGATAACACACCCTTTTATTTTAATTTTTATATTGTTTTATAATCTGAAATAATTTACTTGCCCGGACGAAATTGGGTGTTGACAATTTTAAATATGTTATCCACTATTGAGATATATGCAAAAATAATTATTCACAATTAATATATACATGATAATTAATTTGGTTATAACTGACCAAATGAGAGTAACAAAGTTATCTTTGAAAATTTTAAGATAAACTCAAAAACCATATATTGATTATATAGGGAGTACTCACTTAATCTTTTTTATTTGAAACTCATATACTCTTAAATCTCTCTCCATTTGACAATCTTCTATAAGAAGATCTCTCCTCAATATTTCTCAACATCTTGGTGACCATTCTTCAAATCTTAAATCCCTACTTGTTTCCACCTTGGACGATTAACGCTTCTTCTCAGTAAGAGCATTCATTAATTTTATTTAAATTGATTTTATTGGTGAATTAATTTTTCTAATATAAGTGTTCTAGCTAACTAAATTTCGTTGTTCTCTATATTTATGCATTTATATATAAATATATCTTATTTGGAACATGGTCTTAGATTTTAGTATCTTAAATCTAAAGTTGTCAATTTTTTTTCATATAAAATATTTATTATATGATTTCATGTTTTTTAAAATTTCATTTCCAGTTTAACATATTTAATTGTAGAATTTCTCATATTTTTAATATAATATTTTTCTTTAACAGATATGGGATTAGATAAAAGTTAGATGCAAATAATTGATAGAACACAAGCTTTATATGGAAAAGAAGTTATAGACTTTATTGAATTTGAATTCACTGATCTTGAGCAAGGAAAGTTAATACGATGCTCGTGCAAAAAGTGCAACAATAATCTCTTTTAGTCTAAAAGAATCATAGATGAGCACTTGATCACAATTGGGATAAAAAAGAGATTATGTTATATAGGATCTTCATGGAGAAGTAGCGAAGGAATATTATGAAGATGATGACAAGATAAATTATAGTGATGAGATTCAAAGTATGTTACATAATACTGGGAGTGTTATTAATGTTGAAGAAACCAAAGAAAGCAAGGAAACAAGATATACAACAAGACCAAAGTATAATACAATGGATGAAAAAACATCTAAGTTTTATAAACTATTAGAGGATGTTGAACAAGAATTATATCCTGGTTATAGAAACTTCTCCAAGTTATCATTTATCATTATTGAATATCAAATATCTTTTTAGTTTAAGTGCAAAAGCAAGTGATGTCATACTCACTTTGTTAACAAAAGCATTTCCACAAGGAAATAAGTTCTTGAATCGTACTTCGAGGCTCGAAACACTTTTATATTTAAATATTATTATGATGACATAATTTTATGAAATGACATATTTTGAATATACAAATTAGATTAATAATCTAATTAAAGTGTATTATTTAATTATATTTAAATAAATAATACTTTATAATTTTTTTTATTATAATTATTTTGTGATCTTTCTTTCTACATTATCTCGTTATTTTTTTATATTTTCTATTAGTATCTATATATTCATATTTTTATTAATAATAAATATATACAGGTGATGTTTGGCAAGTTTGTCAAGGAAAGAAAGCGAGAAAAAAATTCAATTACCTAAGAATCGGAAGAGAAAAAGTATTTTTTTTAGTTGCCTTATTGGAGACGTCTAAAATTACATCACAATCTACATGTTATGCATATTGGAAAAAGAAGTTTTGTGACAACATAATAGGAACATTGATGGATCTTGAAAAAAAGGACAAAAGACAATATAAACTCCCGACTTGATCTTGCCCATATGAGTACACATCTAGAGCTTCATGCGACCATGATTGAAGAAGGAAAATATACATTTCCATATGTATGTTATACCATGCCATCTCAAGAAAAACATGCATTTTGTGAATTTCTAGTTGATTTAAAGCTTCCTGATGGTTTATTCATCCAATATTTCTCGATGTATAGATGTTCAAGGAGGGAAAATATATGGGATGAAATGTCATGACTGTCATGGATTTCTACATCGATTTCTCCTTCTTTCAATTAGTGGTGTTCTTTGAAATGAAGTTTGTGAGACCCTAATTGAACTCAGGTCTTTTTTTAGATAGTTATGCTTTAAAACATTGAGTGTAGACACTTTACACTTGCAAGAAAAAAAGTATAGTTTTGACCTTGTGTAAGTTGGAGAAAATATTCCCTCCTCCCTTTTTTGACATAATGGTCCATTTGTCTATTCACTTGGTAGATGAGGCAAATATTGCAGGCCCAGTACAATATCGTTGGATGTATCTAATTGAAAGATATATTCGTAGTCTCAAATCATATGTAAGAAATAAGGCTTGTCCAAAAGGATGTATTGTTAAAGCTTATATTTCACAAGAGTGTGTGCACTTCTGTCCGAGATATTTGGATGGATTTGAGACAAGATTAAATAGATATGGAAGAAATTGTGAAGGTGATTTACAACAGTTTAATAAATCAAAGTTTAAAATTTTTCTACAAGTTGGAAACCATTACAAGCAAAAAAAAAAAAAAAAAATACATGTTGAGTTAAATGTAGTAGAACAAGAGCAAGCAAGAAATTATGTTCTCCAAAATTGTGATGAAGTCTCGCCTTTTATTGAGTAAGTGATTTTCTTAAATTACACATTTATATTATTGTGGTTATATATAATTTATTATAATTATGTATTTTGCGATCATACTACACAAACAAGAATTGGATAAAGCAAATTCACAAAATGTGGAATAAAGACATCAAAATGAATTTTTTCAATGGTTCAAAAAATATGTTAGAATTATTTAAATCTATTTGATTATTATTAAATAGGGTTAAGCACATTTATCTTATTATTTTTTCAAAAGGTTGGGCTTTTGAAAAGAGAAGACGACGCAAGAATAAATGAGTCATTATTCCACTTGGCTTGTGAACCAAATTCACGTGTTTTTTGATATACAGGTTATTTGATAAATGGTTGGAGGTTTAACATAAAGGATCGAGATATGTACTTGAAATCATGAGAGGTGATGAGAATGTAGGTAATTTGGATTACTTTGGTGTCTTGACAGGTATTATTAAATTAAGTTACTCTGGTGGAAATAATGTTGTTTTATTTAGATGTGATTTAGTGGGATGTGTATTCCAAGGGGAGAGGATACAAAGAAGCAAATATGAATTTATTCTTACTAATATAGTAAACGTAAATTAAGGACTAATGAGCTATATGTCTTAGCTAGTCAAGCTCAACAAGTGTATTATGTTAAAGATTCTAAAGACCTTAATTGGATAGTAGTAGTGAAAATAAAGCCTCGAGATTGGTATGATATTCTAGAGAAAGTTATAAATGAGGTGTGTCAAGAAAATGAAGAAATTGACTCAATTTTATATGCATTTAATGCGTTAGATAATGAACATGAGTTTTCATTAGATAAAAATGACTTAGCCTAGACTATAACTAATGAAAATCCAATAATGCCCGTGAAAGTTATTGTGAGGACGACGATGAAGGAAGTGATGATGCAAGTATTGATTAAACAGATGATGAAGAAAAAAAATATTATTGGTGAAGATGATAGTGATGATAATTGATTATTGTTTTATATCATTTTGCAAAACAAACTTTGATATTAGTTATATTTATTTTTTTCACTGATCTAGATTTAAATGGATCATATCTATTTTTTACTTTTATATATATATATATATATATATATATATATATATATATATATATATATATATATATATATATATATATATATATATAACTATTATTTTCTTTTATATTTATATATAACAAGTGTTATAATTGTAAAATGACACAAAGTTGCTTTTTTTAACAAAAGATCACAGGTTTAAGTATAAAGTAGGACAAATTTAGTAATTTTTTTTTAAAAACCGCTAGTTATATAATAATAATTATTAAAAATATTATTATATGATATTTAATGTTATAGGATCATTATTAATTTATAAACATTAAACAGTCTGTTTATTAATTATATTCTTATTATGAGAAAAATAAATTTATCATATGATATTTTATATTAATAAATAATTATTTGTGACTTGTATATTTTTTCATTTTTAATGACTTTTTTGTGACAAATTAAAAAAATAGTCACAACCAATATACAAAATAATGATAAATTTAATATTTGGTATTATTACAAAAATAAAGATGACTTATGAAAAGAAAATCATAAATTTAAATGAATTTGTGACAAATATTATTATAATTTTAAGGTGGCATAGTGAAAATAAATTTATGTCATTAAAAGGTTAGGTTTGAGCCCCATCCACTTCTTCATCTTCTACAAAATGGTGGCAATGTACCTCTTAATTACCTCCATGATCAAGGAAACATGGCCACAATCAATCATCCTCTACAAATGGTGGCAATGCACCTAAATATACTAGGAAAAAATAAAAAAATGAAAATGAATAATAAACCCTGATATTTAATAATTATGAAAAATGAATAGTATTAAATATCTTACTGGATAAACATGCTCCTGCTGAGATGATGACAGTCGTGGTGGTGGTGGTGGTGGTGTCCCTCACTCGTCAAGACTATGACGTCGATAACGAGCAACAATATTAGAATCAGACCCAAGAATAAGATATGGATGTGACATGCATCTAAACCATCCCTTATAGTTAGGTGAACAAGCATGTGGTTTAGATGCACGAGTCACCCCCTTATCACATGATCGGCAAGATGTAGCCATTGATCATCAACCGGGGCTAATACTCTGGGGTCAACTGGTAGAAGAGGTCGAGGAATAGTCTATAACAATCTAAATTGACGCAAGACATGTTCAGGTAAATGTCTTTGTGTCAAAGCACCAAGACGAAGATATCTAGAAAATAAGGAAATAGACTAGAATGAGCAATATGCTCTATGGTCCACATATGGATCCCATAAGACCTCAACAGGCGTCAATCGATCCAACTACAATCACACATCTGATAGCGTGTAAATATGCCGACTAACAATGTAATGGGATACTCTAGGTCGATGCTCCTTGTACATCACATTCATATCTCTCTTTCCCATGGTCAGAAAATGTTCATAAATACAACTTTGTAAAAAATACACAATAAATTAAAACTGTTATTTGTCAATCTCTTTTATCACAAATTATCTAACAATTATTTTTACCTATATCAAGGTGGCATAACCGACCAATTGTCGAGTATCGGAGAGACAAGCATCTCCTAGCTGCTCATACATCTGTGTGAGGAAACCAACTCCCCAAGAAAAACCTCCACACATGTGAAGATTTCTGAACAAAGCAAGGTATGAAACAACTATGGAGGTTGCACTCTTATTAGTAGAAATGGTAAATCCAACTAGATGTAGTAAGAAATCCTTGGCAGCAAACTCCCATGTACGACCATCACAACACTGCTCATAAATGTCTCAGAGCCAGCTAAGACGAACATGTGCTCCTCTACACTTTTTCATTTTTGCCTTTCCAATGGCAGAATCAACCCCAATAACTCAACCAGTAAATCAAAGCTTTACCAAACTCCAATGGAGCATAAGTGGGAAATTGCCCAACTACAGGGATATGCAGAATGCACGACACATCATCTAATGTGATAGTCATCTCTCCAACAGGAAAATGGAAAGTGTTTGTGTCCCTTTGCAACCGCTCCACAAATCCAGAAAGTAAACCTTTGTCAACCACTTCATAACCAATGTTGCAAAATGGCAACAATCTAGAATTTCTATAACAATTGCCTCAACTATAAGTCAAGGAAACCCAAACTTATTGACTTTTCTACCATGGGACACCATTTTTAGCTCTTTGTGATCCTAAACCATAACATTAATATTTTTAACCAACCAAACCAAAACTCAAATAAGAATTGTAGGTCATAAATACTTACCTCACCCTCCCACAACTTGTAGGCAACATGGTCACAATAACTGAGTAATAAAGAACCATCAATAGGTCCTCCAGGGAATGCCTCAGCTTCAGGAATGTTAACCGGAACATCATCTCCACCTCCCTTACATACCGAAGTTGTGGGCCTCTCTCTGCCCTCTCCTTGAGAACATCCACCCCTAGTTCTAGCCATCAATCTGTCACAAAGTGCAAAATTAGTATAGTTCAATTGAAAAAAATTTGAATAATTTAAAAACGTAAAAAACACTTTCAGAATAGGAAATTTAGGAAGCTATTTCCATATCCGGAATTAGCTTCCAAAATTACCCATTTCGAAAGTGGAGGTGTAAAAAAAACGCTTCCAAAATGAGCAATTCCGGAAGCCAATTCCGAATCCAAAAGTAGCTTCCAGAATTGTCTATTTCGGAAGTATTTTTTCGTGGAAAATCATCTCTCGAATTGGCAATTTCATAAGCTATTTTCGGATCTGAAATTGGCTTTCGAAATTGCCCATTCTGAAAGTCATTTCCCACGAAAAAACTCCACCTCCTTCGTATAACCACTCCCCAATCATCACCAAAACTTTCACTAAATTATGCTTACCTCAAATGATTAACACAGTAATGGATCAGTAGTGGATGGCGGAAGCAAATGCGGTGACACTGAGAGCAAACTAAGTAAAAGAAGAAAAATATATGGAGGTGTAGGGTTCAGAAAGTTGTAATTATCTCCACAATAAAATATGAGACGCAGTTCGTGGGAAAACTAAAAAATTTGGAGATGCCCAAGAAATCATCATGGAGGTGCAAGAAGAAGCCGTCCATTCATAGCTCATTCCTGTAATTGAGTCCAAACCTCTCTAAGCTTTTCCACTAACATTGTAGCTGATTTAGGTTTACGAAGTAGTCGTTGAGTGTTTCCCTTTTTCATGCTAATGTGTTGCTTTTCATCTGCCATACCTTCTAGTCTTAGCAGATTTTCCATAGTCGTCTCTGGTCTTGGGCTAGTGACTTTCTGGGCAACATCCAAATCTCTGATGAGTTCCATCGGCTGTTTATGGTGTGTTTCGTTGGTCATCGGCTCTGTCCGCCTATTCAACTGATCTTCCAGTAACTCTACAGATTGCTCCACCATTCCTAGGAATCGTTCCTCTTCTTCCATACAGCATGAGTCTACACTTTCCAATTGAAAACTATCTTTAACCACTGATTCCATCGATGAGTTGGTGTCCGTAAAAAATGTTTGGATTGAACCAAATTTTGAATTTTGTTTGATCGACTTCTGATACTTATTCCTCCAAGTCTATATGATATAGTCTCTTGCTGATTTTCATATCCTGTATCAACCTTACGTTTATATCAATTGGTATCATCATGTCTTATTCTTGCCTTTTGTATTGTGGCCTGTTAACGTACAACATAGTATTTTCCGCATCTTAGAACCTCACGAAAAAAATATGTATTCCCCACCTATTTGTCCTTCTGGATATGAATACTTCCTAAACATGTCACCATCTTAGAAATATTTTTCGCATGTCATTTTCCCCATAATTATCTGAAAAATATGAGAAAAAAAAATGTTGTGATGTTCCAATATGTGCTGCTGTCGGCAGCATTTCATGTTTACCTCCCCTCATCTCACTATTTCTTTTGCTACCTCTGTGTGATTTCATAACCTACATAGTTCACTATACATATTTTCTACATGTCCTATATAATTTGAATTCACATATGAAAACACAAAAAAAAGTCGTTTCACAACTAATATATTAATATTTTAATGATATTATTTTTACTTTTTAACTTAAAATATTAATATATATTATTATTATTGTTAAAATGATCTATAAATTAAATATTTTTAAGAACGTGAAAATATCATTTTTTTTTCTATTATAAACATAGCCCCAACCCTAACCATGTGTCATTCCACAATAATTAAGCCAACTTCATCTATTTTATTATTCATATGGTTAACTTTTATAAGATGAATAGACCCTTTAATTTTTAAATGAAGCTCAGTCATAATTTTGTCTTCTTGAAAGTAACAAAATTATTAACAAAATCATCTTGTCAAAACGTTAACTTTAATATTCATGTATATAATATCTCATATATTTCATATAATTTTAATATTTTTACATGTAGTTCTCTACAATTATTTAGATACATTTAAAATGTTTATATGTTGCTCAATATATTTGATTTTATAAAATATAATACATTTACAACGTTTTCACGTTACTCAAAATATATTTGTTTTTATAAAACATAATTACATATATTGAGATGTTTCTTAGAGGTGGCTTGCTGTGTTCTCCATGGTTTAGAAGTTATATAACTACCAAATCTTGGATTTATCCATTTATGCCAAACCAGTTATTTTACTGATTCCTCAACTTTGGTTCTAGTAGTCTCCACCTTTTTAAAACACTATTCCACGTTTCTTTATGTTTGGGTGAGTTTCAAAGCTTTAAGTGTAGTCTTTCTATAAAAGAAAAAAGAATAAATTTTTCTTTCATATACTTTCTATACTTTCTTTATAAACTTTGGATCAAACTATGTTAAGATAGGTAGCCTTTTACCAGTAGAAATGTCCTTCTATACTTTTTATACTTAGTTCTTCTATCAAACTAGAGACATATTGTTCAAACTCAAGGGTAGTTAACATAATCTTTTTAACTTTTTAAACTCATACACAAATTTGGTGTTCCTTATACTCCCATTCAAGATATAGTTCGATAATACTAAACATAGGAAATTTACATATTTTTCTTCTTGTATTATGAGATAGTATTATTCATCTTTCGGTTCTCTGTGGTAGGAAGGTTTCATGATTTTTTTTTTCTTTGTATTCCACTCCCTTTACATCTTTGATTTACTTCTCTATCTTCCAACATTTTGATTCTTGTCATGAGTTCTTGCATGGTTGACATGTGTGTCAACACCCAATTTTATCCGGACAAATAAATTATTTCAGATTATAAAACAATATAAAAATTAAAATAAAAGTATTTGTCATTTAGCTTTATTATACTTTGTCATTTAAATAAATAAAAAAAGAGGCTTTGGTCCCATTATATTCTATGAATAAAGTTTTAAAATAAAATTCATAAAAAGAAATAGTAAGATCAGTCTATTAAAAATTTGTTGAAAGAAAAAAGATAGTAATTAAAAATATATTGAAT
>Ga0209489_108618_pt1 | contig 13665 bp, 3 predicted proteins | sample SiratrowhiteBW_FD_187527 | JGI IMG/M metagenome (GOLD analysis project Ga0209489, IMG submission 187527) | Root nodule microbial communities of legume samples collected from California, USA - Siratro white BW (SPAdes) (version 2) | ecosystem: Host-associated > Plants > Roots > Nodule | place: USA... | reverse complement strand
ATATATATATATATATATATATATATATATATATATATATATATATATATATATATATATATAGTGAATATTTTATTAATTATTTTAATAATCTCAAAGAAAATAAATTTTTTATATTTTTTTCTTGTCAAAACTTTTATTCATATAAGATAATATTAACTTTTTAGAAAATCTCAATCCAAATTTAAATTGACTATTAATATCTTTTAATTAATCCATTCAATTACCACGTATTTTTAATTGAATCTATTCAATTACCACATTAAAACATAAAATACTACTTTTTCGATAGATATATAAGATAATATTACCTATTTAGAAAATCTCAATTTCAAGATAAATTGACTATTAAGAATTTTAGTTAAAGTTATTCCATTAATACGTTAAAAACATATATTACCACTTTTCTATTAGATATATAAGATAATATTAGCTACTTAAAAAATCTCTTTTCCATTAAACATATAAAATAATATTAACTATTTAGAAAATCTCAATTTTAGTTTAAGATAAATTGTCTGTTAAAATTTTTTAATTGACTCTATTCAACTACTACATTAAAACATGTACTTAACCACAATATAGAATACCAAACTAACATATGTATTTTTTAATCATATTATTATTAGTAATACTTTCATTCTAGTTTTATTCTTTTTATTATAATTATTACTATTATAATTATAAATAATAATAATATATTATTATTATTAATTTTTTTATCAGCAAAACAATATAATAAATAAAGACTACATGAGATGTTCTAACCTCTTTTACATAATAGTCTGTAACCATAAAATTCATTAATAAATTGTCACAATAGACATATATTAAATATAGAGCACTTATAAACATGATGACTAACATCATACATTACCTAAAATCAATCTTAATTATGATTAGTAGAATATTTAGTTTTATGTATATTATTTTTGAGATGTTACACAAAGCCTTAGAAAATAACCACTCCAAGTTCTAAAATTGTTTTAGTAGGATATATTCAATCAATCTTAAGTTTCAAATTAATAATATTTATAATAATAATAATAATAATAATAATAATAATAATAATAATAATAATAATAATAATAATAATAATAATAATAATATTACCATGGTGTAATTGAAAAATATATATGTAGTGATTTGATAGTGATTATAATTTGTCATAATTAGGACCTTAATAAAAAATAATAAATAAAAATTAAGTTTTTTAAAATCTAAAATGGACAACTTAATACATTGAGTCTTTGAAGGTGTATATGTATATATTTATCTCCAACAGTTTTATCTCAAATCAAAGTTAGAATTCAGTGAAGAAATGATATGTGTTTGATTGGATATGTTGTTGTGCAATTTTTCTTTTACCATTAGTAATGCAATTTTTTTATGTTGGAATTTGAAAATGAATTTGAGAAAGTAAAAAGAAAAAAAAATTGAAGTGAAAGTATGTGCCTTTAGATTAAAAGAAAAATAATGAAAAATGAAAGAAAAGTTCGTGAACGTTAGTAAATGATATAACAAGTTGAATTGATAAAATAATTTTTTATAGATGAAATAAAATTATATATAATTCATAAAATAAAATTAAAGTTAAAAATAAATTATTATTGTTAAGATTATTATTTTATAAAATTATTTTAATTTTATTATTGTTATTATTTTTATATTATTATTTTATAATTTTTATTATTATAATTATTTTTTATGATTTTATTATTATTTTTAGTTTTTAACATTAATAGTATTTTATTTTTATAATTATGTTATTTTTATTATTATTTTATAAATTCATTATTACTATTGTTTATAATTTTATTTATGTATTTAATATAAAACATATGTTAAAAAATATTAAATTTATTTTCTGTTGTTAATTATTTAACATTCTTATTTTTTTTAAATTTATTATTATATATATTTTTTAATTATCTATTACTTTAGAATAAAAAATCATTATTTTATAATATTTTATTTAATTTTAATGAAATTTATACTTTGATTTAATTATAAAAATCAATTTTCTTTATAAATCTTCGTACTAGGGAAGAGAAAGTTTAACAATTTTTTTTTCGCATTTTCATACTTCGTCTTTAAAATTTATAATCCTTTCTTCACTAGCTATGTATCTGTGGTAGGAATAAACCATAGTCCAAAATCTAGTACAAATTGTTTATTAACTAAATTGACTTTATCATTTTTGTAGGAGTTTACAACACACGTAATGGGTTATCAGTGGCCCATAAGTTGAATGGTGCACACAGTCAACTCCCGGAATCTACTTTGACTTTTTTAACAAAGGAAAAAGTCGTGAATGTGAGTGCAATTGAATTTGTACTTAACATTTCAGCAAACCACAGTAGTCAAATCTTTCCCCATGTGTCTTTTTCCTTGGGATGTTTAATTTATCTTGCATGAATAATCTATATTTCTCATTTCACCAGTTTGTGCATACCAAGGAGAATGGATGAAGCAAAAGCTGTCTCCATTGTCTAGCTAGTTGATGAAAAATATGAAAAAAATAAGATTATTTTTACCAAAAATTTAACAACAAATAATTGGCGTATAGGTTGAAAATTGGGGAATAATAGAAAAAAATGAACTATTTATGTTGTGTTTGTGCCAGCTGTGGTTGATTTAAAAGAAAGTTTCATATAACAATGTTTGTTAAAATCTTTTGAGAAATATATTAGAATGACTCAATAATAAGTAAATTTTATAAAAACTTTTCACTAAAATCTTTGAGTAAAGAGTTTTATATTTTTTTAATTTTGTCAACCCCTGATTTTGTCTGGATAATTTTTTTAAATTAAAGTATGATGATAAAAATAATTAAAAAAAAGAATAATAACATAAAAAATATTTATTAGTTTAAGTTTTCTTGAAAAAATAATGATAACAATAAAAAAAGACAAAATAAAAATAATAAATTTGAATTTTTCCATTAATAAAAATAAAGAAAATGAATTTTTCCATTAAAAATAATAAAATAAATAATTAATAATAAAAAAACAAAAATAACAAGAAAATAACAAAAATATCTTAATTTAAAACAACAGCATCTGAAAATTAATAAATAAATAAAAAATAAAAAATAATAAAAACAAATATAACAATAAAATAACTGTTTTGCTTAAATAAATAAAATAAAAATAGAGTAGTTTAGATTTGTGTGTTAATGTTTGAAATAAATAATTAAAAATATATAACAGAAAAAACAGAAAAAGAGATGGTATTTAATAAAAGGAGGGAGAACCATAATGAGAGAAAGGACTGAAAACAAACATATACTAGAGATAGAGAGAGACGAAAAAGAGATCCCCCATCTTAATATCATTTTTCTTATTTAGAATAGTGGTGCTTGGTTGCTATGGAAGATAGAGGCATATAAATAATACAAATGAAGGACATTAACATCAATATCCCATTTATAATGTTTATTAATAACTTTGAATATATGAAAAAAAAACATTCTTTTCATATAAATTAAATCATATAGGTCTTTTTACCAAAAAAAAATAAAAATAAAACATTAATGTAGGAAAGTTTAGTTTAATATAGTGTTGTGATTTTATTTTTACCCAGTAACTGTATCACGGGGGCAAATACCAATATTAAATGAATTTGTTCTTAACTAAACATTACCAAAGTATTATATATGATTACATTTTGTCTCATTATATAAATATTATTTTTCAAAATAAAGATGATTACCATATCTAAGTAAATTTTGTTATTAGTAAGTATTATTACTCAATTAAACAACGTGCTAAGGACGAATTTGGAATACATATTTTTGATTTGGTATGATTTATTATAAATGAATTATATTATTTTAAAATTGTCATCTTCATTATTAATATTCGTTCATTTATAAAATTACCTATACTCTAAATTTTTCTAAATTTTAAGTTAAATATGGATTGTTTGCCGGTGAAACACAATGATACCGAAAATATTTATATATTTTTTAGTTAAAATTTATGATTTCTTTTATGAATATATAATAATTGAGTAAATATAATTTTGTATGTTTGTAATTTATATAATTTTGTATGTATGTAATTTATGCTATCTAATGTGAGCTAATTTTCAGATTTCATACTCTAGAGGCAATATGTTTTGTAGGTAAAGTTTAATTAGAAGACAAGGGTATATAAATGACCTGTTGTAATAAATGATTTAACAATCCAACAACAAATTTGTTGTAAGGTTAAGGCAACTAATATGATTGGAGGAGGAAAGCTAATACAAAAAACTATAGCAAGTTTTGAGTGTGGAAGAGAATCTAGTAATTTTTTGAAGATATGGTTGAATAATTAAAAAATAATTTTAGTTGGAATGAAATTTATGACAAAATTTGGACATGCGTGGATATTTACATGCATGTATGAAATATACAAAAGTAGGATACACTCAGGATTGACATTTGTCAATGTCTCTTTTTGTAAAAGGATTGTATCACTCCAAGTGTTCATTTTATCAAGAAGTAAATTTTAAGTCCAACTCAACTTTATAAAACTGGCTAATAAGGTGAGGTTGCACCTACTTTATAAACTATTTAAAGGTCTTATCTCTAGTCAATGTGGGATCTCCAATCCACCTCCTTCACGTCAAGACTTCTTAACTCCTTAACTAGCATAAGATTTATATGTAAGAGTGATATGATAACGGCCCGATAGCAGGTGACTCGATAGGTCCAACAACCTTGTTAGGATAGGCTCTTATACCATATCACAAAGTGGACTTTAAGTTTAACTCAACCTTACAAATTCAACTTGAGGTGAGGTTTGCATCCACTTTATAAACTATTGAAAGACCTCATCTCTAATCGATGTGAGATCTCCAATATTTTTAATATGTGTGAAAAAAACATTTATTTAATTGAAGCACCTTGCTCCTCCCATAATATGATGACTATAAAATTCAAAGTTGCAAGTGAATGATTTGGATAAAAATATTGTTTTTTCTACTTTCATTACAGGTGGAAATAAGTGATAAGATATGAATACTAAAAATGAAATTGATTTCTTCCCATTGAAATTGTGTTTCAAATTTGAAAGAACACAACTTCTTATATATTTATGTTCTTATATATTTATGTTTTGTAATGACAATAAATAAGAGTTAATATTAAGTTTGGATTTTATATGTAGGTGTCCATTATACACACATGATCAATGAGTGATTGATTCTAGAGTAAAAACAAAAAATAATGTAAATTTGGTTACATATAAGCGTTTTTATGCATATACCAGCCCATGCTTTTATGCTGTTCTTTCAAAATATTTTGTCAAAATACCTATTTCAAATTGTTTTAACTAGTTAATGAAACCAAATTCATGCCTACGTGAGATAATTCTAAATTATAAATATTAACAACAACTTCAAAGATGTGTATGATTCATTCAATTATAATTTAAGTTATATTTTTTATGATACCGATTAAAGTGATTTCATTGTTACAGCTGTTTATTTATATACCAAAAACACAATCCCTGTTACAAACAATACTTGTAAACATGTATAGGAAGGTTTTTTGATTTATTATTAAATTTATTTTAAGTTTGTACAACTTATTTGTTTTCTTGAACTAAAATAAAATATTTCACTAATTATTTAACTGACGTTTCATTTTGATTTAAAGTTTTATTTTGTTTAACTCAATTATCACATATTGTTTGAAACATTTTGTTAAAAGAATATAAAAATAACTTAAATACATTTGTACGATAAAATTATTATTCAATTTTACAAAATAAAATACTTATATTAAATTTTGATTATATTTCAATAAATTTAAATTTATATAATACGTATATTCTATTTCTTAAAAGGTGAGTTGCAATGATAAAAGTAGTAGTTTACTGAAATAGGAAGGTACGCACAAAATTATAAAAAGAAAAAGAAAAAGTATACCTAACATGACAATCTAATCCAACGTGACTTCTGCGACCACACACGTAAATGACTCTGCTAAACATTCTAATTAAACACGTGACACGTTCCTTCTAGTATGAACGCGCGTGACTAAATGATAATCTTTTCGATGTGTGATTTGCTGAATCGCCGTTACTTAATCAATATCTGACGGACAACCATAACTTAGGACTTTGTTGAACGAAGAACAGGAAATGACCGACCAATAATGGTTCCAGTAATTACTAAAACTTAAGTTTCCAAGCATGACTGTATTATTTTATTCTGCAGGCTACGTTGATTTACAACGTTTGGTTAATGTCTAAGTAATCTTAACCCTAAAAATAAAATCTCGTTGAAGTTGGCTCCATCGAGGAAGGGAAAGCATCATATTAGATTGAAAAAAGAAACATTGTATAAAACAATCAAGAAAGAGAGCACTCCACTTTAATTAGCGACGTAAGGTTTCATCACTAAAGAATTGATATTTAAAATAGTTAGATCCTTAGCCGAAATAATTTGGTTCAACGTAAAAAAATTGTCTTTTTATGTGATGAATAAAGGATGAAGGAAAAGTTAGAAAAATAGTTGAATTAATGGAAGAATAACATAGTAATTGTCTTGATTAGGAAGAGGCGGCTGCAGGTGAGTGCTTTGTTGCTACTGCTATGTATAAACAAAGACAGCCACAAAGAGTAGGAAACTTTCTCAATACAAACAATTTCTTTCATTCTTTTAGTTTTTTTTTTTTTATTTTTTACCTTTTCATTTATGGTTTCTCATATATATTGTTTTTATCGTAATTGATGTGGAATTATTCGATATGGATTAGAAAAGATTTTGAAAAAGTAACTTTAACGGAGTTGAATTCTTTTTAAATGATTGTAAATTTTATTAACAAAAATTCACCTGTAAAAAGTTCTTTCATACTTAAACTGGTAAAAACTAATGACTAAGTAAAAAAATTGAGTAAATATTTATTAAAAACATCAAATTATATATTTAAATTTTTAAACTTAAATTAATATATAAATATAAATTATTAATAAATATTAGATTATTTGAACGATGCCAGCCGCGTTATCCGAAAGTTATCTTTTCATTTTATTTTTTTAATTTTTGTGTAAGACAAAGAGTGGTTTCAAATCATTATGTAAAGAGAATTAATATTAACCTATACTACGCATAATATAATGCTTCAGTAATATTCTTTTCTTTTTATAAATAACTAACAAATATTTTATTTATTATATTTTATATTATAAGATCCTTAAAATTTACTTTCTAAACACTTATAATACGTAGATACTTAATAAATATAATATTTACATATCACATTTAAATATAACTTTTCTTATAGGAATTTTACATCTACAATATAAAATAAAAATACAACATACATAAGAAAAGAAGATCATACACTTTAAGATCATACACTTTATCAACTCATAGAAGAATCTTAATACCAGTCAAATCTTTTGTTCACGTGTAATACACTATCATAGTAATTTTAAAAACAAACAGTATATAGAAAAAAATAATAAGCTATAGACTTTAAAATGTAAAATCATAAAGTTTAAAGCTTTTATTAGCCAAAATACCACAACTGAGATACTCATCAACCATCTTATACATCATACTACCATGGTCATTATATACAATAAAATATATACATTGAGTCATATATAAAGAAACTTGACTTTTAGTTCCAGAAGACAAGACTCGTGTATTGAATAAATAGATCCAGAAGTTTGCACCTATCATAAACTCCAAACAATAAATTCACATAACTCCAAATCAATAAATCAACAATTTTGTATGATAAGATTAGTCCACCTAAATCTTTTCTAACAAATTATATTTCAAATTACAATAATTCAATTGAAACCTCCATATAGTAATTTCAATATACTAATAAGGTATAAATATCTTCTTTTAGATAAATTCCAAAACAATTACAATCTTAAATATCTCAACTCAAATTTTTCCTTTACTAAAAATATTATAAATCAAAAGATCTCAATATAATACCATTAATAAAAATCATTAATAGCAACTTTCCCGAAAAGTTGATCTACTACAAAAGTCTATCGGAGAAGATCTGCCATTGCTGTGACTAATTTCATGGTAAAATAAATAGTCTGACACAAATTTAGGTCATGTACGGTAAATTTCTATAACATGAAAAATAGAAAGTGCGTAGCATCTATAAATAATACAAATGAACAACATTAACATAGATATCCCATTTATAATGTTTACTAATAACTTTGAATATATGAAAAAAAGTGATTCTTTTCATATAAATTAAAACATATAGGTTTTTTACCAAAAATAAAAAATAAAATAAACATATAGGTTTTTTACCAAAAAAGTAAAAATAAAACATATAGTTTTTTAATGTAGGAATTTTTCGTTTAATATAGTGTTGTAATTTTATTTTTACCTAGTCACAGTATCACGGGGGCAATACCCATATTAAATGATTTTTTTCTTAACTAAACATTACCAAAGTATTATATATGATTATTTTGTCTCATTATATAAATATAGTTTTCAAAATAAACATGATTACCATATCTAAGTAAATTTTGTTATTAGTAAGTATTAGTACTCAGTTAAACAACATGAGGTCAACTTTGGAATACATATTTTTGATTTGGTATGATTTATTATAAATGAATTACGTTATTTTAAAATTGTCATCTTCATTATTAATATTCGTTCATTTATATAATCACCCATACTCTAAATTTTACGTTAAATATGGATGGTTTGCTGGTGATAAAGAATGATACCGAAAATATTTATATCTTTTGTAGTTAAAATTTATGATTTTTCTTATGAATATAATAATTGAGTAAATATAATTTTGTGTATGTGTAATTTATGTTATCTCTAAGGTAATATTTCCAGGTTCCATACTCTTGAGGCTATATATTTTGTAGGTATACAAAGGAGACATGCTGCAATAAATGATTTAACAAACGCAATGACTAATTAATAGACGATCAAACCGAAGAAATACTGAAATTCTTGGGACATGGTAAAAGAGAGAAGGCAATGATTGAAAAAGACAGATTTCGGCTCCTTTTTTCCTCACGTTCACATTGAACGTGCGCATTTGCTACCCTAATTAAACAAGGAATTTACGTGGCAATATTACTACAACCGAAACTTTCCGCGGCAACTTCGTGACATCTTCGTTTGGTATGACTCGAGCAACCTCTGCTTTATTTATAAACGTATTTAAGCAGTGCACTGAATACGACGCACACAGAAATACAAACTGAGAGAGTTAAGAAAGAGCGAGATGGGGTTGAATCAAGGTGCAGGAGTGAGCAACAAGTTCGAGACAATGATGAAGGACATGAAGAAAGCCTTTGCCACGGTAATTCCAGCTCCAAGGAAATCCGTGAAGAGAATGGTTTGATTCCTTGCTCCATTTTTTCTTTCGTTTGTTTTCTTATGATTCAAGGAAGAACCCCAAGTAGCCCAAGAAAAGATGATTCCAAAACTAGGACCAATGAATCCCACAGAAACCCAATTGACGAAATTAACGCATTTCTATGCAGTTAGAAACTTAGCGCTTCTCCATCTGCACCATTGTCTTGGAGAATGCTCTTTATTTGTGTGTTTTCTTTTGTCGCTTGATTTAGTTTTAGTGCTTGTAGTATATATTTCCAATCTTTCACAGTCCGTCCCCAATGTTTCTTTTTTGTTCTTCTTTCTTCCCTTTGGAAGCAAGTTAGGTTGCAGTGGTGATTATGTTCCGATGTCTAATATATATTGTGAAAAATGATGACAAATGCATTCGATGTGATCTAAAACCTTTGGAGAAGAATAGCACTTAAGTAACTGTTTGTTCATGTGATGAGCTCACAGAAGCAGATAAACAGTATATACGTATTCAACCGCACCTAATCGGAAACTGGCAAATCTAGTACGCGATAACAGAATCCTGCGACATTGGACATGAATCACGTCACATGGCATAATCTAACATGTTCCCGACGTACGTTATTTGGAATAGGGTGAAGGCACAAGACTTTTTGTCGTGGTGCCGGGCCATTCCAGGGAACAAAATGTGATGCTCCAAGTACCACTCATACAATAACAAATCACTCATATCTGTCTCCTCTCCTTACAGACCTTTTCAGACATATAGAACGAAAAGAAAAACTTAAATAATAATAAAAAAATAGTGAGAGAGATGGAAGATGTTTAAGTTTTGTATAATAAAATAATAAACATAAAACAACGTGGCACTTTGAGTATTGAGTAGTGACATACAATCATTTCTAAAAAAAATAAAAATTGTCCACATGTATTATACTAAATTAAAAATAAAATGACAGGTTTATAAAAATTAAAATATTTTTATGTAAACTAAAGATAAAATTGGTAACTAGAATTCGGATAAAATTATTGTGTTTGATAAGGTGGCTCTTTTAATAATTTGAACTTATATTTTATTATTTTACCTTTATAAATAATAATAAAAAATTTAATTCTTACCTATGAACTAATTACCCTCACCCGATAAATTATTAGTCAATTAACTAATAGAGCCGATAAATTATTAGTCTATTAGTTAATGGATTTCAACTTCGATTAATTATTAGTCTATGAATAATGAGTTTGGGTTATGATAAATTATTAGCATGAGTTAATGGATCTTGATCCCGATTAATTATTGTAAATGAGAAAACTTCTTCTCATTTGCTTGTGCTTTCTTTACCCTTACCTCCATCATGTATGTTAAGGCAATTGCCTTGCTCAAGCAATTTTTCAAACCCTTACTTAGGTCAACGATGTGTACTTTCCTAGTTCCCTTATGTTAGCTTCTAACAAGTTATGTGCTAAGTTGTAAAATGAACGCGAGGACACTCCTTTATTGTAGGCAACAAACAGTACCTGTGTATACTTCTAAATCTATATCCTTGTATTTGAGTTTTAGAAGAGTGGTTATGTCAAAAACACAATTCATCTCTTTTAATATTTGACAAATTTTAGTATTTTCTTTATTTATGTGAGTCAGTTGTTTCGAGTGTTGAGCTATGAGATTTTATGTTCTGTATAAAATAAATCCTTCAAGTAGGGAAAACATAATTAAGTATTTGTTTTCTAGAACTAATTGTATTATTTAAATTTAAAAAGAAAATATAGTTACATATGTTTTTCACTAGTGTTTATGCTAGTATGAACGACTAGAACTATTAAATGATTGCATTTTAAAAAGTTGACCGAAAAATATATCTATCTTTCCCAAATAATCGTTGAGAAGTTTTGATGTAAGTAATACTTTTAGCCATTTTTAAAACTCATTGTCAACGCACTCACTTGTCCTTAAAAGATGTTTTCCATGCATGGATTGATTTGGTAGAAAAAACTAGGTAGGTCCACTACGAAAACTTTCTTCTTTCTCAAGTGGGAAAGAAATGTATCTTAGAACCAAAAGAGCACACGTGCACCTTTGACCAACTGGACCTGCACACTTCACTCACCAATGAAAGCTAAGAAGATCTGTTTATAGGAGATGAATTGCACCTTTTCTGTTTTTTGGTTTTGGGGGTTCAATTTTCAGAGGTGAATTGAATGAAGACAGTTCATCAATGAAGCATTAAAAAGAAAAAGTGTGTGTAGACTCTTGCAATTATAATAAATATATGTTCACATAATCTATTTTCATATACTCATTTATAAACAAGTTTAATTTTCTAACTTCCTCAACAAACTTACTTTTATATGTAGTTCTTCTCTTTAATATCTTATTATAGTTTCTACAGTAAGAGTAATACTAGTTTTTATCATATTTAACAACTTTTAAACTAAAGTTTATTATTGTGAGCACGCCTTATTATGTTTGAATTCATATATTTGAACTAAATTAAATTTATTCCAGTTCAAACTATAATCATTACTTCTCATTAAATAAAAATTTATTTTGCATTAATCATTGTTAAGAATATATTCTTATTTTTTAACTCTGAAATTAAATCTAATTTTATGTTAAGTTAATAAATATTATTATATTCAAAATATTATTGTTATAATTTTACTATCATTCTCAATTTTACTATTCAAAATAGTAGTAAGTAAACTAAAAAATTATAAGAAGATTTTATATTTTTTTAATTACTTTTTTTCTTAAGACAGACATAGTAATGTATATAGACAGTTTGACTGTTTACAAAAATGGGTAGTTCGATTTTTAAAAAATGAAAAATTATTTTAAAAAATTCTTGAACGACTATATATATATATATATATATATATATATATATATATATATATATACTCTTAAAACCGAATTCTAAATTGAAAAGATGGTTGGTGTATAATAACTTAAATTCTTGAAAAAATTTATACCATTCAAACAGGGAAGCTTTTATAAAGAATAAATTAGCTTCCTTCTTAATAGCAGCATTTACGTGTTTGTAACATCACTCACTAAAAAAACACTCCCATAATTGTAAGAAGAAAGTGTGGGATGTGAAGCCCACAAAAGAAGCGTGGACTAAACACATACTGAAATAAGCAATTCATACAAAATGTGAAAAAAAAATTGAAAATAAAAAATAAAACAAAGCATGGGTCCAGCCCACACACAACCTACATACAAAAAAGTATTTAGAATTAAATAAATATAAACAATGTGGCCTAACCGACGCAAAATTAAAAAAAATTAAAAAACAAAGTAAAACCATGCAGTAATGAGACCCACGCATAATAATATTTTAATAATTAATTAATTTCAGGATGCGTCGGCTTGACCCACATAGAATGGAAAAGAAAATTTAAAAAAAAAATAAATACAGAGAGGGTTTAGCCCATGCACAAAAAAATAATAGGTAGCGAGGTTAGATCCACGCAATGTAAAAGAAAATTAAGAAAAATAAAATCAACGTGGGTACCCACTCAAGAGTGAAAAAAAATTAAAAAATATAAACTTTTATAAACGACCTAAATAAAATATTTAATTTTCTAATTAAAAAAAAGTATAGTTAATTTATTTTTAATTGATATTAATAATTGTAGTTTTATAAGAGTGAATTTAATAACTGAAAAAGAAAATAATATAACACGTATGTATGTATGAAAATTAAAAAAATTAAATTATTTTGTATATAATTATTTATAAAATGTTTAATTTTGAAAAAATAAATTGTTAAAAAATTGAAAAAGAATACTAAAAATTATAATGGAAAAATTTTTGTAAATAAAATAATAAGTTAAAAAGTAAATATAAATTGTGTAATTAAATTGGGTTTAAGAACAACAACTTGACTTTAGGCCTAATAATACTTTAATAAATTCAACTTAAGAGTGTTAATTAAGTTTGAGGCTTATTAGGAGGTGTTAATATTGTATAGGATTGTGTAGTATATGTGACCACTTGTATAGTTAAATTAGGCTTAAGAAGAACAATTGGACTTTAGGCCTAAGAATAAGTTAATCAATTGAACTTGAGAGTGTCAATTTGGCTTGAGACTCATTAGCGGATGTTAATATCATATTAGGTTGTGTTTAGCAAATGTGATGACTTGTGTAATTAAATTGAGCTAAAGAACAACCATTAGGCTTTAGGCTTGCTTTAGTTTCAGTTTATGTTAACACAAAAAGTTTAATATTTTATATTTATACTTTAAATTTTTATCATGTATCTTTTAAATGTATCTATTTAAATACATTTAAAAAACAGAAATAACAACATATATATATATATATATATATATATATATA
>Ga0209489_108616_pt1 | contig 13666 bp, 11 predicted proteins | sample SiratrowhiteBW_FD_187527 | JGI IMG/M metagenome (GOLD analysis project Ga0209489, IMG submission 187527) | Root nodule microbial communities of legume samples collected from California, USA - Siratro white BW (SPAdes) (version 2) | ecosystem: Host-associated > Plants > Roots > Nodule | place... | reverse complement strand
ATATTGATCTCTAGCTTCATTGAGTACTATGATATTGATGTGGAGAATGAGTTGAGTGAAGAAGTTAAAGCTCAAAGTGAGATCACCGTGGCTACATTGAACAAAATAGGGCTGAAGAAGGTTAATGATAATCAATGGATTTGCAAGGCCACTGCTAAAGAAGATGAGACTGAAGGTGCTGGAACAAGTACTGCTGCTGAGCAGTTTACTAGAGGAGACATGGGGACTGGAGAACAGTCTTTCTCCAGGTTTGAGCAATTGATGATCAATCAACTGAACAGCATCGAGTCCAACCAGAAGTCTCATCATGAGTATTGCGAGACTCATTTCCTGAATCTGGAAGAACGAGTGGATGACATTCAAGGAAAGCTGGGGCAGATGTTTTATGGGCCAGAGGATTAGTGTACACACTGCTTGGTTGATGATTGTTCCCCTCCATTTGATGAACTCAATGGAAGAGAATTAATTGTGTGTGTTTCGTGCCCTGTGTGTTTTTCAGTTTATTGTGTGTCATCTGTTTCAGTCTGTTTCTGTTTGTCTTTTAGTTGGTTTGTTTTAAGGTCAGATCTGCTTAGTCTAGTACTAAGCTTGGGTTGATTGAATATCTACTGGGTATGTGCCAGCACTTGCAGCTCTGTTATTTTTTTCAGTCTGTTGATGTTTCCCTAATCATGATCTATGTTCTTGATGTAATCGACAATTTGCTATGATGATATATTAATGGGATGATTGCCTTATGTTTTTTTTAATCTCTTTATATGATTTTAAGGGACATCAAAGTATGGGGGAGTAAAACATCTTGATCTGAATAAAATGAATCTGCATTCTGGAAGAAATTCAATTAACTGTGCTTTAACTAAACTAGCTGATTTGATAATTTTACTCTGAACCTATTAGACTTCATGATGCTAATAAACTGCTTGAGTAAATAGACAGGTACTTCAGGTTCAATTAATTAAACTCAACACACAACAGATTGCCTTCATCAAATTGGGGGAGATTGTTAGCATCAAGGCTAAGCACGTGACTTGATGAAGTCAATATTGTGAGCACCAAGGCTTAGCATGTGAAGCTGATGAAGACTGCCTCGTGAAGAATCTGTTGGAACCAACCTGGACCAGAATTATTCAAGTGAAGACTTGTGCCAACATGAAGATAGTGGGTGTTTAGGCCTTGGTCCTTAGTTGGGTTTGTGTGTTGGTGATTGGCTTAGTCCTTAATCACTTGTGGCATGATCCATCACTTCTGAGGTACTAAAAAGATTCACAAAGATTTTTATTAAAACTGTTTTAATAAAAATAACCCAAAATGTTTTTGCTGGAAAACGGTTTTCAATCGATTGAATTTCCAAAACAATCGATTGAATGTGACAATTATTTCTGTTACAACAGAAATACAGTTATGGCTGTTACAACTGAAAACTTTGACTGGGTCAAACTAACAGTCAAATTCAATCGATTGAATGGTTTGTTCAATTAATTGAATTTTGACAGCTAAGCAGTTTTTAAAACTGTTTTTGGGTATTTAAAGGAATGAGAATCATCACTTTCAGAATCATCAAAGCTAATACTTTCGAAAAGCATTCCTTATGTTTTACTAAGAGAGATATTGCCCCTTTTGTGAAATCATCATTTTCACAAAGCTTTTGAAATCAAGAAACCTCCAAGAACGTGAATCTTTGAAGCATCCGTGAAGGGAGGTTATTGCTACTTTGGTTCTGGACCAAAGCTAAGTCTTCTGCACCTGATCTCCATTCTGTGTAATCTGTTTTGTGTAGAAGCATTCTGTATATTCTCTGATTCTGTTGAATTGCAATCTGTTTGCTGTTTTCAATTACTGGGTTTGTAATTGAGTTAGTGCAGTGGGTTCTGCATTGGTTTCGCATCTGCTGAAGGGTTCAGTAGAGGGTGAGTGCTGTTGGGAGCAGTGTTGCTTGCGGACTGCAAGTGTTGTGGAGCAGTTGGTTTCTGCACTGGGTACACACAAGCTAAGGGGTTCAGTGAGGTGTGGGTTTACTGCTGGAGGCAGTTTGTAACTTGCTGGGAGCAAGGGTTGTAAACTGATCTTGTGATCTGTTTTAGTGGAAATCTTTGCTAGTTTGCAAAGGACTGGACATAGCCCTTGTGGAAGGGTGAACCAGGATAAAAATTCTGCGTTCTTGCTTTTCTCCTTACTCTTCTTGATTGCTTTTATTCACTGCTGCCATCTTTAAAAGTAACTAGATTAAAATCAGTTCATATTGTTAATCATACTCTGAACATCTGTTTGCAAAATCAACTGTGATTCTGGATTTTGTGTAATATACTGGATTGTGTTTGAACATATTAAATCTGGGTTAGCACAATCTTACACTGTAAACTGATTTCTGGGTTTATTTGATTACTGGGTTTAACTGAATTCTGGGTTTAACTCTGATATATTCCGCTGTGCTCAATCGATTGTTTACCTGACAATTCAGAATTACACAGCTCAATCGATTGAATAAAGAATTTTTATTCTCTACTTCAAGAATAAATCAGATTTGCGAAAAGTTTTCTAAGTTCAATTCACCCCCCTCTTGAACTCAGTCTAAACCTTATTTTACAAAACAGTAAACCCAGTAAATTGTGAAACTGCAGATTTACAAAAAACTGATATACTAGTTATTAATAGATTCAAAACAATTCAGAGTAGACTGTGTTAAAACAAAATATATGTTTTTAGTTGTTACTAAAAATGCTTTCAGAAAGTTGATGAAGTTATTCAATTAGCAAGATTCAATTGATTCTGAAAATTCAAGAAACACTGTAAGATTTAACAAGAACAGTAAAGAGAGAGCAAGAGAGATTCAAGACACAATAGATTTATCCTGGTTCACCCTTCCACAAGGACTACGTCCAGTCCCTTACACCACTATTAGGATTTCCACTATAAAAAGATCAAACCAGATCAGTTTACAGAAAAACAACAATTTGCCCCCCGCAAGTAAACACTGCTTCCCGCAGCAAACAACCTGCTGAACCTACAGCAAAACCCATAACTATACAGACTCCACTGTATTTTCCAGAACACCGCTTGCTGATCCCCTCAGCAAGTTACAACCTGTACGGAACCCACTATACAGAACAAAATAACCTTCAATACAGCGAAAGAATTATCACAGTTCAAGCAATACAAGCACTTCTATACAGCAGATTACAAAAGTAATAACGAAAGGTATAGAAGGCTTAGTCTGAAAAAGCAGTGAAGAAACTGTCTCAGTCAAATCAAAGCTCCAGTAGCAGTTCGAGAAAACAGTTATTGATGAAAACGTTGATTGATCTTGATCACTAGACAACGAAGGCGCTTTTGCTCTCTTTGAAAACTCAAATGTTCTTGCTCAGAAAATGTTTTGAATGATTTCAATTCGTGTCTCGTATGTTTTCAAAAGCCGCGCCAAATATTTATAGACAACTGTCTTAAAATTCAATCAATTGTTTTGGCAAACAGTTGATTGTTTTTTTCAGGTTAGTTAAAACAGTTAATCAAAATGCAATTTTTGATTTTAATGATTTCTCAAATCTTTTGTTAATTTAGAAAATACTTATGGAGCTTATCCTTGATAAAGATTGCATGCATCAAAGATTTGAACTCAAACTTACCCCACAACACACACTCCTAGGTTCTAGACCAAGTTCTTCAATCTTCATGAAATCTTCATGCATTCCACATATGATCATAAGGTCTTGAACTTCTTCACTTGGTTGGCTTCATCAAATCATCACAACAGCCCACTAGTGCTGACATAATTGTTATGGTGACGTCTTTTCATTTTAATAACTATATTTTAGTATTGAATAATAGCGAATTGTCATCAATACTTAACCGATGGCTCAAATAGTTATCAAGATAAGTGAATAAGTAGTTATTTGTAAAACTGAAGATAAATATGGGATGGTTTTAATAATTTGAATAAATTAATCTAACAAATTATTATTATTGTCTTAGTAGTGAGGTTGTTGGACCTCCTGTTTCCAAATAATAAAATCTAAATGGAAGATTAATAGGCTCATCACCGATACTATTTAGCTCATCTTAGAATAAAGAACTTACTGTTTGAACCATCCTTTTTACTAAACACCATCTAGGCTCAAGAAGGGACACAAGTCCCAGCCTTAAGTTGAATAGACGAAAAGACTTTAAAGAGTCGCTAACTTCTTTAGTAAAAAATGGGTATCATTGTGAGAAATTTAAATATTATTTTTGTGAAAACATCTAACCTGATTGTGGTCGAATATGTCATTTTCTGATAACTAATATCTTTATATTGATATTATGCTAACACCCCACCAATATAGTGTTAGATTTGTTCTGATGTGGTTTGTTTGTCTTGATGTTGTGATGAGGCCTTGTTTGCTACAATATTTCAGTGAGACTTTATTCACCTCGAAGTGCTAAGGAGACTTGCTTTGATCGTCTTGTAGTTCCAAATTGACATGTCTCGAAAACCAAAGAGGCATGCTTTCTTTGCATTTCAAATTGACATGTCACGATGGCATGCTTTTGAGCTTCGAATTGGCATGCCATGATGGCATGTCTTTGTGTTTCAAATTGACATTATTAGGTCGTGCCTTTGAGTTTTGAATTGACACGCCATTAGGTCATGCCTTTGTGATCTAAATTAACACGTCACCAAGTCGCGTTTTTGTGATGCGAATTAAGACATCATTAGGTCGTGCTTTTGAGATTCCATGTTAACACTTCTTTTCAGTCATGTTTTTGCGTTCAAAATTAGCACGCATTTTGGTTGTGTTTTTGAGATTTCGTGTTAACGTGTCTTTCGGTCATGTTTTTGCGATCCAAATTAACACGACTTTCGACGGTGTTTTTGAGATTTCGTGTTAACATACCTTTTGGTCGTGTTTTTACAATCCGAATTAACACATGTTTTGAGATTCCATGTTAACACATCTTTCAATCGTGTTTTTTCAATCCAAATTAATATGTCTTTTTTATCCTCCTTTTGAGATTTCATGTTAATATGTCTTTTGCTCGTATTTTTGCGATTCCATGTTAACACGCCTTTCAATCGTGTTTTTGCAATCCGAGATAACACAACATCACAAGATTAAAGAAAAGACAAAAAATTTATTAATAAGTGCAACCTCGTTAAAAACCCCTTAAAAAGTAATTTTTTTTCATATATTCTTAAATTATTCACGTTTTAACAGACATTCTAAAATACTATCATAAACCATTCATATTAATTAAGGTAAACTATGTAATCAATTATATTACTAATCATCTTTTAATTATTATAATATTTTAACAATATTTTTAACACAATTTATTTTAAAGATTAAAAGTGAATAAATATGTTTTCTTTATACTTATTTTTAAAAACATAATATTCTTGAAAGACTATAAAATGATATTCTCAAAAATATACTATTAAAAAAATTATTAATATTTTCTAACTTAAGTAAAAAAATTAATATAATAAATTAATTTTATTAAATTGTAATAGTGAAATAATTTGTTGATATATTATATTTTTTAAGTGTTGATGTGTGTAACGGTAATCAAATCGTATGACTATTCATATAAATCTTTTTTGTTTTTATATACCATTTTAGTGTTTACAAATCAAAACTTGTTCCATTTATCATATATAATTATTTCTGTTTTTTTTATCTTTTACATATTTGTTTTTATCTTTTTCTTTTTATCTTTTATATATTTGTTTTCATCTTTTTTCTAATTAATACAATTTCTAAAGAAATACTAATTTAAAATGTAAATTAAATTAAAAAATATATTTTAATCATTCAAATTTTTGTTAAAATATTATTAATATAAAATTGATTCAAATTATTTAAAGTTGTTTGGTGTAATTTTTTTAATGATAAAGTATTAAAAGAATATTATATATATTTTTTATTTAAAGCGTTTTTAAATTTAAGCAAAATAATGTTTAATTTAAAAAATCTTCTTAACAAACAAATAAGTTTATTTAATGGAGTATTTGTCTAGCTTTTTTAATTTTTTATTATTTTGTTGATACTACAATGAGAGATAGACCAACTGGAAAGGAAGGGCACGTGGAAGGATCTAGAATATGCAAATAACTAATTTTGCAGGAGTGAAATGCAAAAGGAAAGGAGAGAACTAATTAAGAAGGTGGAGGAATAGAAGGAGGGGTATCTTATGAGTTTTCTCTCTCTAAGCCCTTTCATTCTTTCTGTCATTGCTAACCTTCTGGTTTCCTTCTTCCTGACTATCGTCCCTTATTGTAGGTGAGTTATAGTACACTATACCGGAGCCAAAGTTTACTATCAGCCATTATCAGTTTGTTACTGTTTACGTTTATATACGTTTTTATATTGTATTTACCTTGATATAATGATACACTGTGGATGCCATTATAATACTATTTCATAGTCGATTCACTGTCCCTGCATAATTTCGTATCATTTTAGTGCTTTCATTGAGAGACCCAATGGCTGACAATACACGGATACAAATGATGCAAGCGGCAATTGCCAACCTCGCGGAGCAGTCTGATGGGTACAATGAACAACTTCAAAGAATCATGCAAACTCTTGCCTCCATTCAGTTTCAGATGGCAGAGACCAAAGAGACACATACAGAACGACCATCGTCATCTTCAATGTATGCCTCGATAAATGAACGTTGATTTTCTAGATTATCAGACAAAACAAATGTAACACAGTGGATATACCGAGCAGAGAGATTTTTTCGAGTGTATGACATTCCATAAGCTCACAAACTGGATATAGTTGCAGTGAATCTTGAAAAGAGGGCACTAGCTTGGTTTCAAATTTGGGAGAAATTAGAACCTGCACTGACCTAGCTTACCATGTCGACGACAATCCAAATACACTTTGGACCGTCAAAATTTGAAAATCCTCGAGAAGAGTTATTGAAACTCAAGCAATCCTCTTCAGTACACGCTTATTTCGATGCATTCAATGATCTAGCTGTAAGAGTGTGTGACATGGATGATGTACTGTTGTTAGATTGTTTTGTTGGTGGGTTACATCCCGACCTGAAGAGGGAAGTCAAGTCTCGATCCGCAGCTTCGTTAATGCAGGTTGTTTCCTTAGCCAAATTATTTGAAGAGAAATATATGTCATCTACGCAAAGAGGGAAACTAATATTTCCACATATACAACCTCAATTGAACCGCTCCAACACAATGCTCGTTCCTAAACCTGTTACCACCATACCAAACTTACACTCACAACCACCATTACCACCGTTATTGCCCACCCCTCCGAAACCGGGACCAGTGAGAAAACTCTCTCCAGTGGAAATCCAATTCAGACAAGATAAAGGGTTGTGTTTCACATGTGATGAAAAGTATTCTCCGAGCCACAAATGTACAACCAAACACTACTTTCTCATCCAATCAATGGAAGAGATACCTCTAGAGCAATTAGCAGTGGAAGATAAGGTCAATATTGAACCATCAGAACTAGATATAGAACTGTAAGAGGAGACACTACGACGCTTGTCTTATAATGCATTGACAGGAATGTCTGCCCGAAGATCCATTTGGTTCTCAGGAACGGTGCATGGTCGCCAACTTTGAATTCTAATGGATGGAGGTAGCTCGGACAATTTCATCCATCCATCATTAATAAATAGATTGAACATACCGATCTATCCCACTCCACCGTTCAAGGTACAAGTAGGCAATGGAGAATTATTACAATGTGAAGGGGAAGTCAGAGACGTGCTTGTAAAAATCTAAGACAAGCTGTTATTTATCATTGCTTTTGTTCTACCAATCGCTACTGAGGAGTTGGTATTGGATGATATATGGCTTGGGACCCTAGACACACATTTGGTGAATTATAAAGAGGAGTTCATCATTTTCTTTGACAATGGTCAGCTAATCACATTGCAAGGGGAAATCCATGACACTTCTACACAGGCTCAATTCCATCAGCTCAAGCGTTTGCATGCTACCAATGAAATTACAGCTTTATACACATTACACATGTGTCAACACCCGATTTCGTCCGGGTAAGTATAATTTAAAATAAAATAAATAAAAAGTAATAAATTAAATGTTTGTTTTCACTAAAGAATAATAATTAAAATAAAAAATGAATAATGAATAATAAAATAAAATATATACTTATTAGTTTAGGTTTTTTTTGAAAAAATAATAATAGAAAAAAGGGTTGAATTTCTCCATTAAGTCTTAGAAAATGAAAATAAATAAAAATAATAAAAATAATAAAGATAGAAAACGAAAAAATAAAATAAATAATTAACATAAAAAATAAAAATAGAATAATAAATAAAAGGAAAATACACAAAAAGAAATTGAAACTGTTTTAAAAAAACTACTGCTTGATCTGCACGTTTAATTCATCTTTACAATAATAATGAAAAACAAAGAAAATCAGTCAATCTTAAAACTGCTCTTAACCACCCATGTTCTCATTTCACAATAACAAAAAATGTAAAAAATAAAATATGACCGTTCTCAAACTGTTTCATCTCATATTCATCTATACTTCATCTTTAATAATAAAAAAAAAGAAAAAAAGAAAGAGTCAATCTTTCAAAACTGCTCTGAACTACTTTAGAATAAAAATAAATAAAATAATAAAAAAGGAGATTCACTTAAGTGGTAACTGCTCTTACATTAAGAAGGAATTACTGATCACTTTGAGAGATACGAGGAAAAAGAGGAAAAAAGAGAGAGAAATTAGAGAAGAAGAGAAGATTGATTCTCCTGTCTTACTATCCACACTCAGTTTAAAACTAAGAAGCGAGAAACTTTTGGAAAGGAGGCTATCATTTTTGAAGAACACTTACAAGTATGATTTGTAAGGTTTAGATTTTCATATGGATCTTAAAGTTTGAAATTTGTAAATCCTATGTTCTTATCTTCCTGTGTGATGTTTTTTTTTATTTCTTCATCATTTCATTTTCATATAAAGATAAAAAATAAAAAAATGGTTCCTTTTGCTCTTTATTGCATTTTGTTTATTTTTTTTAAAAAAATTCTTATTTCTTAAATAATAAAAAAAATGCATCATCTTCTATCTTCTATACATTCTTCTCTGTCTTTTATGCTCCCAAAAACTCAGATTCGTCAAGTTGGGTAAAGCACCCAAAATCACTCCAAAACAGCCCCAAAACAACCTCCGCTATCACCCGTCGTTCTTCCCGCGCCGTCGCAGCCTCATCGCCCCCACCCTCGCATTGCCCTCCTTCGCCGTCGCCATTGCCGCTTTGGGTTGGTAGATCTAACATGGGTTTGGAGTAAGGTAGTGGTGGCTTAGGGTTGAGGTGATGATGGCCTAGGGTTGTGGAGTTGGGGCCTTCCTATTCGCACCCCCCACATTACCATTGTACCACCAATCTAAAAAAAATAATAATAAAAACTATTCGTACCCCCCACATTACTATTGCACCACCAACCTAAAATAAATAATAAAAAATGATTCTGAGCCTTTGGAAGTAGCCCAAAACTACATACAACCTTTTTTATTTGTGTACTTCCATATTTTAAGCTTATATCTTGCATGTTTTATTTTTTTATTTTATTGTGTTATAATTATTTTTTTATTATTTTAATAAAAATTAAATTGGGATACTAAAACTTTGTAATAAATTTTTGGAATATTATATTTGCTAATAATGTTATACGATATTTAATATTATTATTCTAAGTTTTTTTTAAATATCAAATGGCCGCACGCGTCATACGATATTTAATATAAAACTTTGGAAATAAAATTTTGAAATATTATATTTTTTAATAATTTTAAATATCAAATGGTCACATGCGTCATGCGATATTTAGTATTATTGTTTTAAATATTTCTTAAATATCAAATGGTCGCACGCGTCACACGATATTTAATATAAAATTTTGGAAATAAAATTTTGGAATATTATATTTTCTAATAATGTTAAATATCAAATGGCCACACGTGTCGTACGATATTTAATATTATTATTCCAAATATTTTTTAAATAAATGGCCGCACCTGTCACATGATATTTATTATAAAACTTTGGAAATAAAATTTTGGGATATTATATTTTCTAATGATGTTAGATATGAAATAGCCACACGCGTCATATGATATTTAGTATTATTATCCGAAAGTTTCTAAATATCAAATGGTCACATGCGTCATACGATATTTAATATAAACTTTATAAATAAAATTTTGGAATATTTTTTTAATAATATTAGATATCAAATGCCCATACGCGTCATACAATATTTAATATTATTATTCCAAATGATTCTTAAATATCAAATGGCCACACGCGTCACGCGATATTTAATATGAAACTTTGGAAATAAATCAGTTTAATATCAAATATAAAAAAATTAATTACAAAAATGTCACAAATAAAAATATAAGACTGACAAACAATCTTATCTAAAGAACTACGTAACTCTGATTCTCCATTCCTGATGGAGATACATAGGAGCAAGGTCAAACCTTGTCGGACCCCTTCTAAAAATAAAAAAAAATATTTTTGTTTGTTTTTATCTTCATTTTTGTCTCATTTTTTTTTTGGGAAAATAAACATTTTGAAAATTACACTCATTTTATTTATTTAATTAAAGGTACGGTCTTAGGACGGGCGTTGTGGGGGTGTTAATACCTTCTCCACACGTAATCGACTCCCGGACCCAAATTTCGATTCTGGTTTTTCCATAGTTTTCCATATAAACTATGATGGCGACTCCTTTGTGTTGAAAATTAAAATAATTTTATTTTATTCGTCGTCCCCGTCGTGACACCGGTTGCTACAACATGCAACAAATCGAGGAGTTTTCAGGGTTTGTACTTGAACTACCCACTGATATGGCACCTGAAATTGCATTATTATTAAATACATTCAAGGAGGTGTTTCAGATACCACATGGATTGCCACCCACCAGAACACAAGATCATTACATTCCATTGATGCCCAATACAACACCTGTGAAAGTCAAACCATACCGATACCCACATAGCCAAAAGGCAGAAATTGAAAGGATTGTGATAGAAATGTTAACGGAGGGGATCATTCAACCAAGCACAAGCGCGTTCTCATCACCAGTGTTGTTAGTTAAGAAAAAAGATGGCTCTTGGAGGTTTTGCACCGACTATCGAGCCTTAAACGCAGTGACAATTAAAGACTCATTTCCCATGCCTACGGTGGACGAGCTATTGGATGAGTTATGTGGAGCTCAATATTTTTCAAAACTGGACTTAAGGTCAGGATACCACCAGATATGAGTAAAACTAGAGGATTGTTACAAGACAACATTTCACACACATCATGGGTTATATGAATGGCTAGTCATGCCATTTGGCTTAACAAACGCCCCAGCCACTTTTCAAAGTTTAATGAATTCAACTTTTGCTGCGGTTCTACGAAAATTTGTTATGATATTTTTTTATGATATCTTGGTATATAGCCTAGACTGACAATCACATCTCTCACATCTCATGCAAGTGTTATCCATACTGCAAGCTAATACATTATATGCAAAGTTGTCAAAGTGCTCATTCGGACAACACCAGGTTGAATATTTGGGGCACGTTGTTTCCAAGGAGGAAGTTTGAGTAGACACAGCTAAGGTGGAAGCTATTCAACACTGGCCCCGACCAATATCAGTTAAACAGTTGAGGGCATTCCTTGGATTAGCCAGTTATTATAGAAAATTTATTAAACATTTTGTGATGATATCAACACCTTTAACTGACCTGTTAAAGAAAGATGGTTTTCAGTGGACATAACAAGCTATTGAGGCATTTCGAAAGTTGAAACAAACTCTGTCCCAGTCTCCTATTTTAGCACTACCAAATTTCTCCAAAACATTTGTATTAGAAACAGATGCATCCAACATAGGAATAGGAGCCATTCTTAGTCAAGATAGGCACCCCATAGCATATTTTTCACAAAAGTTATCAGCAACTACTCAACAATAGTCCGTGTACGCTAGAGAGATGTTGGTAATTACTTTTGCAGTGGCCAAGTTTCGTCATTACTGGTTGGGACAAGAGTTTATCATAAGAGTCTCAAAAAAATGCAAGCTTAAACAATTCAAACACCGGAGCAACAAGCTTGGCTGGCAAAATTATTGGGCTATAACTTTTTTATTGAATACAAAAAGGGATGTGAAAATCAAGGTGTTGATAGTCTCTCCCGAGCTTTAATGTCTCTTACCACTATAAATTGTGATATTTTATCACAACTGCAAGAAGATTTACAACACTATGAGCCAAAGCATGATTTCTCTGAGTCTAAGCTTCACTCGGGAAAGTTACAACAGAAGAATGAGTTGTGGTATTGGGAAGGTCGTTTGGTGATTCCTGAAACACCATCTCTAACAAAAAGGCTGCTACATGAATTTCATTATTCTGTGATTGGCGGACATGGAGGATATAAAAAAATGCTCACTCGGTTGACAATACAATTCTACTGGAAAAACATGACAAGTATGACAAAAGAATACGTGAGATCATGTACAGTGTGCCAACAAGCCAAATACAACACACAACCACCTACAGGCCTTTTACAACCATTACCTATCTCGTCACATATCTGGCAAGATATTTCAATGGACTTCATCACAGGTCTTCCCTTGGCTCATGGTTGCTCTGTTATTTTGGTAGTAGTCGATCGATTATCAAAGTTTGCCCACTTCAATCCATTACCAGCCGATTTCACAGCATCAAAAGTTGCAGAGGCATTTCTTAAAAACATGATCAATGTTCATGGCATTCCCCAATCTATAGTATCTGATAGAGACAAAGTTTTCACCAGCAAATTTTGGGAACAATGTTGTGGTAAACAAGGCATTATGTTGGCCCGAAGCTCCGCGTACCATCCAGAAACAGATGATCAAACTGAGGTCCTTAATAGATGTTTGGAAATGTACTTACGATGCTTTACTCAAGAAAATCCACGAGACTGGTACAAGTTATTGTCGTGGGTAGCTTATAGCTATAATACTTCTTTTCATTCAGCAATTGGGATGACTCCATATAGAGTCGTATTTGGCAGGGACCCTCCACCATTAATTCACTATGAACCTGACCCCGAAGATATACTAACTCTCCAAGAACAATTGCAGCAACGAGATGTTGTCCTGGAGGTATTAAAAGCAAATTTGAACAAAGCCCAACTGCGTATGAAAGCTCGTGCTAATAGCAAAAGAAGAGAACTAGAGTTCGAAGTGGGCCAGTTTGTGTATGTGAAACTTGTCAACACCTGATTTTGTCCGAGTAATTTTTTTAAATTAAAGTATGATGATAAAAATATTTTTTTTAAAAAAAAAAGAATAATAACATAAAAAATATTTATTAGTTTAAGTTTTCTTGAAAAATAATGATAACAATAAAAAAACAAAATAAAAATAATAAATTTGAATTTTTCCATTAAAAAAATAATAAAATAATTAATTAATAATAAAAAAAACGAAAATAACAAGAAAATAACAAAAAATCTTAATTTAAAACAACAGCATCTGAAAATTAATAAACAAATAATAAATAAAAAATAATAAAACACAAATATAATAATAAAATAACTGCTTCTATACTTGATTTGCAAGTTTTAAAATAAATATATAAAAAAAAACTGTTTTGCTTAAATAAATAAAATAAAAATAGAGTAGTTTAGATTTGTCTGTTAATGTTTTAAATAA
>Ga0209489_108614_pt1 | contig 13667 bp, 3 predicted proteins | sample SiratrowhiteBW_FD_187527 | JGI IMG/M metagenome (GOLD analysis project Ga0209489, IMG submission 187527) | Root nodule microbial communities of legume samples collected from California, USA - Siratro white BW (SPAdes) (version 2) | ecosystem: Host-associated > Plants > Roots > Nodule | place: USA... | reverse complement strand
AATAAGAAGAATAATAAATCTTGTATAATATTGTAGGATATATGTATAATAGAGTGGTAATGATGTAATAATAATAATAAATTCTGTATAATATAGTAAAACTTTCTGTAGAAAATATGTATACTAAATGGAGTACGATTAATAACATATATGTATTGTAAAATATAATATACATTGTGATGGAAGGTGTTTTTACCTATTTTAGAATTGATTATTTAAATATCTACTAAAATCATCCTTATCCTAAAAAATAAATAAATAAATAATAATAATAATAATAATAATAATAATAATAATAATAATTGGACTTCATAGATAGAATCATGAAAATGTAGGATTTATAAAGAGGAAATTGTGTACTAAAGTAATAATAAAATGTTTTAAATTTATTTCCAGATTTCAGAAAAACATATCCATTCTCTATTTAATGTAACTACACTAAAAAAATCTTAGAACTCATATATTACTATATAATTATGCAAAAAAATAAAAAAAATAAAAAAATAGTCAGTTAACCACGCGTTATACAACTTTAGTGGATCGGTAAGCAGACTTATGTATGGATAACGACCTCTAAATTTAAATATATATTTGTTTTCGTTTTACATGTAAATAAGAAACAATATATATCATAGGTTAATTATGAAAGCCTGTTAGTTGGGGGAAAAAAATTCCCTAAGCCTCGGTTCATTTAATCCTGATAAAGAAAAATAGGTACTAATTATAATTAAATAAATTTATTTTTGAATGATAAATTATATAAAAAGAAATTAGCCAGAATTTCTTCATATTTTAGTTCACTACTAATTCGGTGATCTTTTATATTTAAATTCAAAACTAACAAACCAAACTATCGGCTAAAAATTAATATTTAAAATAGCAAAAATGATAAATTGTTACAATCCATTCAAATTTAAAAATTTGTTTAATTTGTTTATATTATGTTAAAAAAAAAAATCAAGATCTCAATTCAACACATTCTGATCACCAACATCTTATTGAATTGCTACTTTGAATTAATTGAAAACTTTACTATTTTTTTATCAACAAAATAATAATAAGTCAAGAAGGAAGGTTGGATCTTCTCCATTATTTATTTATATTTGCTATTTTTTAAATAAAGTTCCTAATGGTGGAGCAGTTAATGCTATTGCTAGGTAGGTTAGAATTATCGAGTTTAATTGCTTAGTTAATTAGCCCATATTTTAAGATTATATAACCCACCTAGATTAAACTTTACATAGCCTATGGCACTTTTTAAATAATATATTTGAAATTTGATTCACTTATTTGATATAGATAACATTTTATTAATTAATTTGACATTTTTAAAAATTTTAAATAAATACTCAAAATAACTAAATCTGAAATTGTGTTTATATTTTATAGTATGCCTTGTTAAACAAGAGTACTAATATATATAGGGTTAATAAAACTACAATTACACAAAACACAAACATATTTAAAATTCGAAATAAAGTAACAAGAAGACATAGATTGTACATTATTTTTAATGTTTAAATTTTTTTTTCCTCTTTTCACTTGCTTTATATTTATTAATGTTTTCTTAATACTCACCTCACTGGCCTCTCAGTTGGTTAATAAAAACAAGTTAAGGTGTAATTTTTTTTTGTTCTAAAAATATTTTGAAATAAACAACGAGAAAGTGATTGAGTTGCTTAGATACCAAGCAATAAGTTTCTTACATGAAAGGTTTGAAAATGTCATTTCATTGATTTCAGTGTTTTATCAAAGAAAAAAAATTACTTACTGAACAATTCAAACATTCTTACGTAGTTTCTCCCTCCCTCATCACTTCCTTAACTTATCTCTTATCTTATAAAAGAGGCAGAGGAAAATAGCAAGAAAAATGAAATAGAAAAATATTGAATGTTAACAATTTATTTGATAAAATAAAGTTAATTTTGTGAAATCTACCAGAAAATATATTCCTCTCAAATTAGAATGAAATAGAAAAGAATATTTATTTATTTGCTTTATATTTTTTAAAAATTATAACGTGCTATAGAAAAATAAAAAGTAGTTCATGTTAACAAAATACTGCATTAAAACTTGTTTATTAAGGAAAGTAATATTAATAAATTAATTTTCATTAATATAAAAATATTTTAATACATGCTTTGCTATTTTTCCCCTTTAAACAAAACATATCTATATGGATGAGGAACACTTCATCATGTTTTGACTTGGTGGAGTTTCTTAAGACCCTAATAATTAATTATTATAATTTTGAAATGATTTTAAAAAATAATTAAATTGTACCTCTAATACACCTTTTGTTTAAGATTAACAATTTTTTCTATAGAATTCGTAGCTTACAAAGAAATCTATTTTAAAAATAGCTTTTCTAAACATCGTAGCATTAGTTAAAATGTCAAGTCAAATAAATATTCTCAAATAATAATAAAAAAACTACATTCACTTTCTCATCTTCAGCGTGTTTATAATAGGTTTAAGTACTTTATACAAAACGTTACAATTTTAATCTAATCACAACTATTATTATATATTAAATAAATAAGATAAAAGCAACTAAAAGTAACCAAAAGATGTTTTTTTCTATATTTTCTTTTATGAAAAATACTAAACACAATGACTAATTCAAAACCCCATATATTTATTTTATTCTTTAAAATGTTTACCGACAAAAACTAAATTTTAAGTCATCCTAACATCCACTATGAGTTACGGTGCAATTGTCCACAAGAATATTATTTTTATATTAACATATTAACATTATTTTAATAAAAAAAATTAAGTTGTTCTCATACTTTTTAAAATGGATGTAAAAAACCACAAGAGATAAAAAAAATTGTATTCATTTTATTCTTTTGTTTTCCTAATTTTTATATTATTGACAATGAAAACTAATATAACATTTTTATAAACATACGTAAAGCGCAATTATAATTCTGAAATGTATAAATATGTTAATAATTTTGTCATCATGTTGTATATTTCGTAAGAACTTATAATTTTTTTTATTTTATAAAAATAATGTAAATTATTTTTTTGCCCCACTATAAAAACTTTCTGGATATGTAAGTTATATATGAAACATGATTTTTATCCGTGAAACTATATAAAGTAATGATCAATCCGATATAACATAATTTTCATTAATCTTCACATGCACATTATTTGATGCAAGTCCATTGCTATGACATTGCATTTACTTTAAGTAAGATTTAAATGGTTTTGTTAACTTCTTAAAAGATAAAATTAAAAAGTTCCGTTAACATTTTATGTTATTAGAAATATGAATACCATTTAGTTATTTCTTGATATTTTCTCTGTCTTTCTTTTATTTCTTTAATATTAACTTAAATATTGATACTAACAAAACCAGTAACAGGCTAAGAGTTCAAATTTAACATATAGTGAACATTTTTATAGCATAAACTAACAAGAAGGTATTCTATATATAATTTTGATAATAATAATAATTTGCATCATATAAAAAATCATAATTAGATGAATGACTCCAAATAATTGAATTCACAAAATAATACCTTTTTATTTTTATAATTGCATCTCATGCTAATAGTGAAGAAAATAAGTATGGTTAAAGTGACAATATATAACATCAAAGCATTTATTCTTTTGCCTTGAAAGATGTTGCCCACTACAACACACTTTAAACTTCAGCTTTAAAATTTCAACATCACTTGCAAAACACAAACTTCAACCAATCAAATATCTTTTATCCAATCCAAAACACACACCCCATTAATCTTCTGTTACATATACATCATTTAATGAATTTTATGAAAGACACTAATATTCCAACAAAATATATTTATTATAACTAAGACACTATTTTTTATATGTTTAATTATTGTAACTATGTATCAAATATCAAACTAAATGAGTTGATAGTATACAAAATAAAAATGCAAACAAGTGAATTAAGGTTATTTTTATTGTGAGAGTATGATATTTTTTTTATTTTACTATATCACACTATTTTTTTAAGTTTTACTCTTAGATTATAATGGATTTTGTAAGATTTATACTTTAATTAATATTTTATTTAATTTCAAAATAGAAAAATATTTTTTAGTTTTTATTTTTATGATTCAGATCTTAAATTTTATGTTACATAAATAAATATATTTTAATGAAAAAAATCATAAAATTCAAGATTTTAAAATTATGTATGATAAATTTTACTGTGTACCAAGACATTGGTAACTGAGCAGTGACAGTGAATTATGATAAAGAGTAAGGTTGGTCTTACGAAACGTCGATAGCAATTGTCGTTTTCTTGTCAGACACCACAACTTCAAAAATTTTAAATTTTTTTTCTTTTTATTTAAATTTTGCAGATCGAGTGCATTGAATTTTCATGGATGTCGTTTTGGGAAAAGCAAAGTCATTAATGTGCGTTTTGTGAATGTCCTCTCCGGTTTCGTCTCTTTCACCACTTCCAAACACAATCAAAGCCTTTTCAAATCACGTTGACCCACATCACGCGTTTGACCGTTCATCTATCATCACAATCAATGGACGGTCATGATTGCCCTTAATGTACTGGGACATCACCACCGACTTTATGCTGATTAATTAACACAAAATTTGAAATAATATTATAAAACTAATAATTTTATATATCAAACTGGTGAAAATTAGCATTTGATGACAAAAATAATCCTGCCATAGTCAACGTCACAACGCAATTCTCACTTTGTTAGAGACTATAAAAAAGCGAAAAAAGAGATGAAATTGTGAAAAACGAAAAAAAAAAATTCTTTCAGTATGCGATGAAAGTGTAAATAAATTATATATAATAAATAAATTTAATAAATTATAATTAAATAAAATATAAAAAATATTTATTCTTTATTTTGAAATAATAAAAATTTAAAAATATAAATAATAATTATAACAATAAAAGTAATAATAATAAAATTAAAATAAATTCATAAAATATTGATAATAATTTATTTTTATTTTTTAAACTATACTTAATTTTATTTCATCTATTAAAAATATTATTTTACTAATTACACTTATCACATCTTACACAAACTTATAAACTTTCTACTCTTATTTCTCATCATATTTCCTTTAATTCACACATATTTTTATCTTAAATTCATTCTTTTTCATTCTCTCAAATCCATCCTCACATCCAAAGATACTATTAAAAATTAAACATTCACTTATTTATAATTTTAGGGACTAAAATGGTCATTTATCTAAAAATTAATTTTAAGTAAAGGATTTATATAATTTATTTGGAAAAAAAATTATGTATTTTATGCAAGTTAAATTTCATTTTCTTTGTCGAATATGATTTAAAACAGAAAAATGCATTTAATAATATAAATGCTTGTTGACCTCTTTCTTCTAATTATAGATTGCATTGTTTAATAACTAATTTGTTTATATAAGAAATCATTGATGAAAGCATTTAGAACTAAAATTGATTTACTCTCATTAATTCTATCGTTAAAATATTTTTTTCAAAACAGTATTGATTCAAAAATTGAAAGAAACATGAGGAAATGATCGCAAATGGCCTTTTGTTTGCATGCAAACAAACACGTAGTGTTGAACTGTTGCATAAAATTTTGGAGGAATATTATCACGCTCGCAACAAAACAAATAGAAAAGACATAGAAAGTTAAAAACTGAGTTTGTGATTGAGGCAAATGGCATAAGTTGACTAGCATAAGGAACAACAATGTTTTATTAATCCTTGATTAACGCAAGATCTCGACCACTTATGGATTGTCTCAGGCATTTTAATTATTCTATTATAGGCTGTGAGTTCTTCAAAACTTGAGACAAAATATAATAATATAGGTTGAAAATATACCTGCCACACACTGCTGCTACAATTTAATATATAGTGATCTATAATAAGACAAAAAAGCATATTTGACCCGTGATTTATTCTTCTTGTTATTTCCCACCATTCCCATGTTTTCTCTTGGGCATGTGAACGATGGTATGATGTACGTGACCTATGTGGATATCGTGTTCCATGAATGACCCCAATGGGGTTTTCCTTTAATTATTAGGGCACACCCCACTAAGGGTAAAAATGGAATTTCACGCAATGTTTGGTACTTATGGTATGGCCTTGTACACTTTATCTTCTTCATTCGTGTTTTCGTGGCCTCCCATAATGTTGGAAATTTTGTTGGGTATTTTGAGTTGATAAATACAAACTTATACTTTCATTCTTAATAATCCTCTATAAGTTTTGAATCCTTAAATTTATTCTCTTGAATTCTTTTTATTTTTACAAGTTCATACTTTTGCTTAAGCCTCTCTTTATATAAGTATTGAATCTTAATTTATTCTCTTCCATTTTTTTTGTTTTTACAAAGTTGATATTTTTGCTTAAATACGAGAATCTTGCACAAGAAATTTTATTCTGTAAATTTCGCAAATTATGTAGAAAATTTTATGCTGTAAATTTCGCTTGAGCAATCTCTTTGGAAAAAAATAGGTGTTCTCGGATCGATTTTCGTCTAGATAAAGAGAAATACACTCAAGTGAGGTCAATTCTCGCTCAAGCGAAAAAACTTTCGTTCAAGCGAGATCCATTATCGCTGAAGCTAATTTTTTTTTGTCTTTCTTCTTTCCTTATTTTCTTTATTCTTTTTCTTTTTTAGTTATTAATTATTTTACGGTCTGAAATTATATTTCTTTTATATATAATGTTATAGAATTTTTGAATTGTTACACAATGCATATCCTATACTATTCCTACTCGGTATTTTCTTTCTTGAAAATACTAAGTCTAGAATGTTATTTTACAATAATTATCAACACATCAAAATCACATACTCATACATGTTTCAATAAATTAAAAGAATTATCAAAATCAAGAAAAAAAGTATATTAAAAATTCATAGTATAGTACTTCGCCCCCTAATTTAGGAAGTGACACTCGGTGCTTTTGCATAAAATTTCAGGTTTTCAAATTTTCTACTTCAATCTCACAATGCATATCATCTAAATATATATAATGTTACAACTTAGTTATCCAACTTAAAGATTATTATCTATCAAACTATCAATTACAACAACTATGAGTATTTTAAGTTGTCTTTCTATTTTCAAACTAAAATTTTCGTTTCAAAACACTTTTATCCACTTTCTTATGCCTTACGAATAGGATTAAAATCTTTCAAATTTTAAAAATCAAGCTACCCAGATTAACAATATCAGAGAATTTCTCTATTACCAAAATAAAGCTAAATTAAAATAAAAATATCAAATTGATTCAACTCATTTCATATTCAAAAATAATTAAGAAATAGTACACAAGACAAAATATCCCATCCTTTAGTTCTCAGAAGATTAAAATATATACAACAGTGTTTCCCTAAACTTAAACTTTCTCCTACAGACCCGTTCAAATCCGTTCAAGATTAGCTAATACAATCAATACCTACCCAATATAACCAATCATATCTCATGGAATATTACTAAATAAAAATAGATATGTAATAAAGATATACAATAATCACAATGGCCCTCTCAAGTTGGAGCTTGAAGATCTCGAATGTCCAACTTACGAAGTAAAAAATAATACTGTTGTTTTCCCAATGCCTTGGTAGCCACAATATTGTTCCCATCGGTCATCTTCTCAGTTTGATGATTATTTTAATCCTTTAGCAATTTCATCAGCGCCTCGAGTATATCATGGCTCAGCCCAAGAGATTCCACGTCATTCCCATCCAATGTACTTTCTATGGTTGAGCTTCCAGGTATGGCCTAGGCTGCATTGACCCGCACAACACCACAGCCTTGGTCTGTCCCTTTTTCTGTTCGCTGCAGCAAGGATTGCAATCCCCTACCACAACCTCCATTCTTTCTGTCAGTGCATGGTCTATCACCCCACCACTCAGGGTATCTAATGAGTGCAAAACAAGAATTTGTGTTATGCCCACTATGTTTGCAATGGGAGAAAATCATTGTTTTGTCTTTCTCATGCTACGGCGAGGATTGCAATCCCCTACCACGGTCTCCAGTATTTCCGTCAGTGCACAGTCTATCACCCCACCACTCGAGGTATCCAATGAGTGCAAAGCAAGAATTTGCGTCATGCCCACTAGGTTTGCAACGGGAGCAAATAATTGTTTTGTCTTTCCCATCCACTCTGCCACGAACAACAAAAGTCATTACCTCTCCTTTGTCTTCTTTCCCACGTGCCATGGTCTGTACTTGTTCTTCTTGAATTAGAATCGAGTAAACTTTGTTCCAATTCGGCAACGGATCGTGTGCCAAAATATTAGAACGAACAATGTCATATACTGTGTCATCTAACCCTATAAGAAAGGTATGTACCCTTTTCTCTTCTCGTTTCTAGTCAAGAATCGATCCAAGATCACATGTGCATCCTCCGCATTTACAAGTTGGCGACTGATCATAATTCGCTAATGCATCCCACAACTGTTTAAGCTTTTCGTAGTAATTGACAATGCTCATTCTTTTTTGTCTGCACTCAGCAAGATTTGATTTTATTTGCTGACTTCTTGGTCCATTGACAAATGAAAACCGGTGGCGAATATCATTCCATAAGCTTGTGCGATCTCGACATGTGAGATTGTTGAGCGGAGAGATGATTCAATGGTATTTCGAATCCAGGACACCAATAAGGAATTAATGGTCCACCATTGGCTTCTTGATTGACCCATCAATAAAGCCAAATTTCTTCCTCGCCCTCAAACCCGTTCTTACCAAACGAGCCCATTCATTATAATTTTCGCCCTTCAATTGTACATGCGTAATCAAGAGACCAGGATTGTCAAAAGTGGTTATGTCGTAAGGTGAGATAGTTTTTCGTTGACGGTTGCCATCATTGGGTTCTTCAGTCATGATTCAATATGTTGGGTGTATATGGGTCTGGCTCTGATACCATGACAAAATACCCCATACTTTATTTCTCAAAAGATTAAAATATATACAACAGGGTTTCCCTAAATTTTCTCTAATAGATTCGTTCAAGATCCGCTAATACAATCAATACCTACCCAATATAACCAATCATATGTCATGGAATATTACTAAATAAAAACATATATATAATAAAGATATACACTAATCACAATATTGTCTCCACCACAAACACATTCACTTTTCAAAACCTAAATACAGTTGAACATAAAACACAACATCTATCCAAATATATCAGTTTAGTTTTCGTTACTTGTCTAAGAGGAGGGTCACTATGCTACAACTCATAAGGATAACTCAATCTACAACATACAGTTCTGATCAATGATTTGAACATATCCTTAGGATCTAGAATGAATAAAAACCATTCCTGATGCCTCTAAAACCATATGCATGAAAATGCACGCAGATTTTTAAGGAAATTCTAAATTGTTCAAGAAGAAGAGAAAATTTAAACTTACCAAAACCAAAATTGTAATTGTTAAACTTGCTCTACATTATATCAGGAATTGAATGATGATTTCTGCTTTTTAAGATATAAAATGGAGACAAAATTTTTAGAGAAAGAACATATAGAACTATAATTCTATTATCTAGATAGAGAGTGATTTTTATTTAAAATAATTCTGAATCTTTACACTCAACCTACAACTTGATCACTTTTTCTTGATGATTGTTGAACAATTTTTCAAATGAAGATGAATTTTCCATAGATATTCTTTAAAAAGCTTTCTTACTAACAATAATGTTATTCTCCTTGAATTCGAAATGTATGAAACATTATGAAAGAGATTTCTTCTATAAAAAAATTAAATAACTAACCAGAATAATCATGAGAATCGATTATTTTATTTATTCATTAATCAAGAAAAGTGCTTTCTGTAACACCCCACAAAATATAACTTCTATTTGATTAGCTAAGATAACATGTTCATACACATCTTACAGTAATTCCTAGTTAATAAGCATCAAAATACAAAATCATGCTAAACTGGCACTTTAAAACATGTTTACAAAATCATATACAAGTTTTTCAAAATAAAGCACTATTCCTATAACTATCAGCATCACTCGCTCAAGTGATCTTCCACAGATCTATTTGCAGCATCGTCTGCTCCCGTGTCAAAAACACGATCATCACAGACAGATATGAAACACAAACACAACAAAATAAAGGGTAAGTTAACCAATTTTAAGCAATTCTAAGTCATTAAATCAAATGTCAGGTTTAGCACAATATAATCATCTCAAGATCATCCATCTCAGTCAATTAAATGAAATCATTACAATTATAAGACACTGACACACTACAAACTTGACTCTACTTCCGGAAGACTCGTACATTGAATAGACCCCGAGATATGCACCTGTCATGCGTCTCCACACAAATGAATCATCAATCATTATGACAAAGGGTTAGTCCCCCTGAGAGTTTTCTGACCAACTATGTTTCAAGCTGCAGTTACCCAGTTTAGACCTCCTTCAATCATGTATGACAGGGTTAGTCCCCCTAAGACTTTTCTGACTAGCTATATTTCAAGCTGCAGTCACCCAGTTCAGACCTCCTTCGACTCTACCACCTAGTAATGATAATCTATTTGATTCCTATTACTAGTAGAGTCAGGATATCAATCGTTATTGATCAGATCCTTAGACAATGCACTTCCTAATTAACCAAGACACGGGTGTTTTCTTTCTTGAAAACACTATGCCTAGGCTTTTACCAACTTTATCAACACTTTTAACAATATCACATCACAATATAAATCTCTACTCATGCATTCACTCACTTTTCAATCTCAATCTCAACTTCAATCTCAATATTTAAAGAATTTATCTATTTATCAACCATCAATACAATTAAACTTAGATTATCAAGTTATCTATTTTATTAAATTCATATATTGCATTACCAAAGAATCAAACCATCCAAAACAGAAAGCCCCCGCCAAAAACAATTTTTTTTTTGGGTTTAGCTTAAGCAAGAATCCCTCTTGCTTGAGCGATATTAGTCCAAAGAGCATCCCAGTTCCAGAGACATTCTCGCTTGGGCGAGAAGACTTCCTTGCCTGGGCGAAATATATCTCGCTTGGGCGAAACTAGAATCGAGAGCACATCTCAGATCTTCAAGTAAACTCGCTTGGGTGAGAATGCTCAGTTGAGGTGAGTTATGTAGAAAACAGAGAATTCACAGATGAATCTAACAGTTCCTACTATCTCAGAGCTACCATGCATGCCTCAGATGGCTAAAATAAAATAATAAGAATCAACATGTTTATACAATAAATGGTCTACCCTAACACAAAATACCAACTCAACAAATCAACATCCCATTAAGTTTACACAAGTATCTCATACATGCAATAATCGAATCAACATTAATCCAATAATTCAGACCTACAGAAAACTTTACCAAATACAAATTGTATAACTACTACAATCACTAACTTTTCTATCTAAAGCTTAAATTTATAAATCAGACAAGCACATATTTTAGGTTAGCTTCCCTTACCTGAATTGCAGTGAAAGTTCTCTCTAACAACCCCAAAAGCTTAAGATCTTCAGGAACTCAAATATGCACCAAAGAACCTCTGATCAACGATCAAACTAACTCACTAGGAAACTGAGCTCACAGAGGCACTGTCTGATGGCTCAGAGGCCACATGCAAACTCAGTAAACAGAGTAAAAACAAAAACTTAAAACTGGCTCTAAGGGAAGGGGGCAGAAAATGAACTTACTTTAATAGAGGTTCTGATCAGATAGACTTGCTCTGTTATTCGCCACGAGTCCAATGGTGGGCTCCGCTCGAGAAATTGATGAAAGACGGATGCTAAGGCTTAGAAAGAAGTCAGGGGTCAAAGGTTTTAAAGAAATGGTGGCTCAAGTGGGAATTAGACTTTACTATTAATTTTTCTTATAAATACGTGTTTTTAGTTTAATAATATAATAATTAGGTGTTCATTCCACTTTTTACACTTATACTTAGATGACGGACTTTCTATACTATTACACTTCCAGACAACTTTAATCAATTATAATTTGAGTTATTGATTATTTACAAAAGGTTAAACTAAAAATAATTAATTATATTTCAAATTATATTCAAAATAGATGAAAATCATATTTACATCGACTATTATTAAACACAATAATTGTGTTTACTTAAAGATCCTGATTTTAATTTTATATAATTAATTGTATGTTAAACACAACTAATTAAATTATTTATAAAAAAAATAAAGGTCATTATGGAGACAATTCAACCTTTAAAATTTTTATAATATTCTAATAATCCGTGGAGGGAAGAAACTTAAATATATGTAATAAAGACATAATCGAAAACTATATATAATTTTAGCTTTTAGTTGTATTTTACCAACACTATTATGTTAAAGACATAATTATTTTATATTATAAATATTTTATTAGTATTTATGATATAGTCTGGTATAACTTTTTTTTTATAAATTTTTACGAAAAATTAAACCTAAAAATATGTTTATTTTTATATTTCAACGTTTCATTTTTCACACTTTCTTATTTATTTATTTATTATGTTGTATTTATATTGTTGAGAACAAATAAAGTATAAAGATGAGTTTGGGCGAGAGAAAAAAAGTAAAAGAAAAAACGTGGAAAAGGAGAGAATAACATATAAATTGATATTGATAAAAAAAAAAACTTTTATAATTAAGAAGGAAAAGATAAAGATGAAAAAGTTTAGAAGAGCTAAAACTATGTTCTCAAAAATAAAATGATTAAATCTGAAAAAAAAGTTATATAATTGATTATGTTGACAATGTAATTGATTATGTAAAACTATACAATTTGTGTTTAAAAAAAATAAAGGCATAATATATTATTTTCAATAAAATAATATTTATTTTTATTTTGTTTCTACTTTTCTTATGTTTATATATATATATATATATATATATATAATTGATTATGTTGATAATGTTTTCACTCATTAATCACCTCTTTCTCTCTTTATTTTTTTCTTCTTCCACATTCTCTATTCTTTTTTTTTCTTCTCTACCAAATGAAGCATAATGGTTGCTTTGATAATTAGCTAAATGATGGTACTAAAACAAATATTGCTTTGTAGGGTAATTTTATGTTCAACGTATTGTTCGATGAAAAATATCCTATGCAAAATAAGGTTCATAAAGTTTAAAATAAATTTAATATTAAAATTAATTATATTTCATAAAAAAAAATATGATAAATATTATATATAATATAATAGTTTACATACATTTTTATTAATTATAGTTGTATGAGTATACAACATTTTTCTTATAAAAACTCTAATTGCACATTCTTTATTTAACTTTTTAAATCAAACAACTTTAGTTAACTATTAATATATCATTTAATAGTTAAAAATAAATGTTATCGTCCAATTGGGAGATCATCTTCATTGCAGGAAATATTTTTTTTCAACCCTGAATCTTAATGAAAATGTCTTATATAAAACTTACGCATAGAAAAATAAATAATTAAATTTTCCATTCCTTTTATCTATGTCATGATTCTTTTTCACATCTAACTTTCAAGACAAAGTTTGTAGACATTTGTTAATATAACAAGTCTACTGAAATAGATACCTACAAATATAAAAAGATTTGCAAATAATTTTGTTTATAAATACCTAGAGGACAATTTTTTTTAATAAGTACTACTGAATCAAACTCATTGCCCTCCTTATCAGAACCAATATATA
>Ga0209489_108613_pt1 | contig 13667 bp, 5 predicted proteins | sample SiratrowhiteBW_FD_187527 | JGI IMG/M metagenome (GOLD analysis project Ga0209489, IMG submission 187527) | Root nodule microbial communities of legume samples collected from California, USA - Siratro white BW (SPAdes) (version 2) | ecosystem: Host-associated > Plants > Roots > Nodule | place: USA... | reverse complement strand
TTTTTTTTTTTTTTTTTAGATCTTTAAACGTTCTAAATTTGAATTTTTTACTCCTTCAACTTCTAAAGCTGAATCCTTCTAGTTCTTTAGTGTATCAACCCTTTAAAATCATTGCAAATATGTTTTATAATCAAATGTTGATAGTGTTCTTTTCAAAATTGACAGAAAGAATTAGAATGACTTAATAGTTTAGGGATTAAAATAAATTTTAAAACAAAACAAAACATAAAAATGTATTTTTAATATTTAGTGTGAATAGGAGAAAAAATATTTTTAAATAAACAACAGTTATATCAATAGAGAATAATACAATGTAAATAGCTTTACTTCTTTTACAGAAATAATATACCCAATAAACAATGGAAGGTTTAGTAAAAATTGAAATTGATGAAAACATATAGCAAAAAATGAAATTCACAAAATTTAATGATGAGATATATAGCTTTAACCCAAGAATAATCACAATATAATAGGTCTTAGAATTTATACATTCAATGATACACTAATTTATCATTTAATGAAGTGATTATAGTTATTAAATCGTAGCTACCATGAAAAGGCACAAATAGTTAAGACATGGACCACTTCACTGTTATCTTTGGTACATTGCTTCCTAAAAGATAGTTGCATTATAAATCTCACTCTAAATCTCAAATGACGAAATAAAAAATCTTATGAGTCTAACTGTTTAAGCAAAGTATTAATTGGTTGGGAAAGAATAAAATTCTCCGAATTGTTTATGAACTCTAACTTGTGAATAATTAAAACATAATACAAAATCTTTCGATTGGGATTTCTCATTGACTACAAATATGCAGGACCAAAATACAACTTTTAAAAGCTTTGACAATTCTCACTAGCTATGGATATATGGCCACAACATAACTTTTCAAAAAATTTAACAATTACCCTCTTTCTTCAATTTAGGTTATGATGAACCTTGATCCTAAAATAGTGTGTGAGAATGAACTTTTCGAATAATATTTGGCAAAAAGTTAGACATGTATAGACTAAACACATACTAAAAAGGTTCAGACGTATACATTCTTCAAAAAGTAACGGACCTATTACGTTGGACTTAACAAGAGATGGAACAGAGTATTATTACGTTTGACTTAACTTTCTTGTGTTGTAGTTTTGATTTTTCTGTGTTGTAAACGTGTTTGTTTTGAGATTTGAGGCGATAGTCAAAGGTATATCATTGTATTGAGATTGGTTTATAAGGAGACTACAAGGGTTGGTACTGAAACAGAAGAGTCTTTTTTGTTTGGTTAATAGTTTAGTTTCTTTTCTAGTAAGTGGGCTTTTTAGTATTACCGCTAGATGTTTTACCTTTTTTTGTCTTTGTTTTTCTGTAGAGTGATATTGCTTTATAGTCCTCTTTTGTTTTTTCATTTTGTAAAAGGATTAGTGCACCCCTTAAGTGCTCTTTTTTATTCATTTTATTTTTTGCTGTTAAAAAAAAGAGTATTCTTAAAAAAACAAAACACACTCAAACCCCTCAAATACTCTATTTTATTATTTTTTTATAAAAACAAAATATAGCTATTGTGGGCATGTTTTTTCTAGCTTCAGGCCTTCTAAATCTGTTTATTAATTGGGAAAATATCAAACAACCTAGACCCATTATTGTGCGTATGTGTGGAAGAAAGAAAGCCATAAAAATAATAAATAGGAAAAAAAATTATATAAATGTGATGGTATAAGGTGACGACAAATAAGAGAAAAAAAAATAATATAGTGAAAAATAAAGTAAACATATAATAAGACCATCTCTATTATTTTTTAACCCATCAGTTTATCAAATACAATAAATATGAATGATATTAAACACCTAATTAATATTTATAATTTTTCTCTATCTCTTACTATAACACTACTGCAAAAAATATATTTTGCAATGTTTTATATTAGTTATATTAGAGACTATCTTAAAAAAAGATGTAGTATTGTTGTAAATGATGAGACACACTCTCACCATTGCCATCGTCGCCGGAAAACCGCCTCACCATTAACATTGTCGTCGCGACTGGTCTTTACACTTCCGTTTTCTCACCTGTTGTTGCCTTTCCTAGGGAAGACATGGGTCTTCTCCCCTTTGTAAGGTTAGTCTTCTCTCTTTCTCCTTTGCATAATTCCAAGGACTCCATTTAGTTTTGTATTACAGTGTTAGATTTTAACTTATTATTTTTTAATTATATTTAATTGGTTGTATATATAAGATTGAAAGTTATTATTGAGTTACAAATAATTAGTTTCTTTGTTAACAAATTTTAACAAATAAATTTATTAGTTATATAATAAGTTATATAGTACAAGAAAAAAAATATTTAGAAATCAATTTTTAACTATCAAATAAGATGATTGTTAATTATGATTAAAATAATTATTAAATTAGGTTTTGATTAAAATAAAGATATCTAACATTAGTTACCAAGATTTTAGCTACTTATTCTATTAGATTCTAATTATACAGAGTAAATTTAATTATATATAGAGTAAATTTAATTGTTAAGTTATTTACTAATATTATAATTATTTATGTTTAAAATATAATTATATATTAATTATCAATCTTGAAAGACAATAAAAGTATCAACTCAATCATTTTTTAGTATGGTATGCTATTTTGTTTAAATTGATATGTTTTTATTGATTTTTTAAACATATCGGTATGGTTTAGAGGTGTCTTATATTTGATAAATTATATACATCTCCAATTTGAATTTCTAAATAAGAAAAATTGATATAACTTTCTAAATCCGACTCTTTTAACACATGTATAATAAGAAAGTATGATATAAGTGTACATCATTATAATAACTTGGTCAAAGGAGAAAAATAAATTCATTTTGCTCCACATATGCGCTGAGAAGTAAATTTTCACTAAATAAGTTATAATCAATTATTTAAATATCCTGCAATAAGTATTTTCTAATGCATGCATTATTGAAAACTTATTATATCATTGCAAGGTCACATAATTGTATTGTTTTACTCCTTGTACAAGAAGTTCCGTATTTATTCTAAACAATAGTTGATTGGTAAACAAGTTTATTTTCTTACCTATATTACATTAATCTTACATAACATTGCAATAACTATTTTCTAATGCATGTATCACTGATAACTTGTTATATCATTGCAAGGTCACATATGTATGGTTTTTACTCCTAGAAGAAGTTTCCTACCTATTTTAAACAATAGTTGACTGGTAATAAAGTTTTACTGTTTTATAAAATACATTAACATTATATAATATTATATAATATCCTGTATATTAACCAACATTCTTTTATTTTTAAGATTTATTTTAGATATAATAAATTGAGCCCCGATTCAAGTGTAAAATCACAAAAACCCAAATGAATATAACTAAAGGTATTTTAATTACATTATTTACTTACTTTTGTATGTCAATCAATTCATTTAATCATATTCATTTTGAGTGGTAGATTTCTAATGTAAAATACAAATTAGAGAAGGTTATTGTTTTAGTGACTGAGGTTTTTGATAGCTCTTGACCAGTCTAAAAGAAAAATGATCTTTACGTATCCCAATACTTCATTTTTATGTTTTTTTATGAAGCATTCAAGTACTGAGTCAAAACGGAATTTAGTTATTCTTGTTAAATCTCAACAAATTAACCAAAAGAATATTCATCTTTAATTGATTATGTTTATTGAAGGTATAAGTTTATGTGAACTGTAATTTATAAATAATAAAATTGGATTCTTAGTTTAGGCCTTTATTTTTGAAAGCGCATTTATAATTTTGAATTACTTTTTACACCCCGATTTTATTTTAGGCTTAAAATATACCCTCTATCTCATATGGATTAGTTATAAATATGATTACTCATTAAAAGAATGTTATAATTTAAGTTAAAATTGGTAAAAGTCAAAATCAAGTAATATATTATAATTAAACAATATATCAATGTATTAATTATTTTTATTAATGGACTTATGTTAACTATAAATATGTTTCAATTTTTCAATAATTTGTAATTAATAGACTCAAAAATATTAGAGTAGGTTAGATCCACGTGGGGAAAATATTTTATAAATATTTATAAAACCTTATAGTAAATAACAAAATTTGGATAGATTTTACAATGCATAATCTTTTCAACACTTTAATTTCACTTTAACACTTTATTTATATTTTTAGTAATTTATATGTTTTTAATAATTTATTTATTCATTCACGTGATTTTGGACTTTATAATTTTACAATAAGGTAAATTATATGGATTCAAACGATGATGTTGAATCATTTCTTTATAATTATGTTGGACATGTGATATAAAGTAGAATAAATTGTGTTTATAAATAGTATTTTGATATTTGATTAAGTGTAGATTAAAGATAGACCTCAAAACCAAACTAATCTTGAAAAATTTGTATACAGAACGATGGTTCATAGAGTAAGTATTGTCATATGCGACTTTTAAAATTTTAAAATAAAATGCAAAACATGGAACAAATAATTACCCCCATGAAACAAAAATTCTAAAGTAGCTTCAATTATTTTTTTTTTAACAACATCTACATTAACAACGATTCTATGACAACAATTGAAAGTCTAAAGTAGGGAAATGAAAGATGGCTTCGAAATTAGAATATGCAGTAATTGATTTGGCCGGTTACCCACAAAACCAGAAACAATCCTCGTAGCTGAATAAAAAAAAACAGACCACCACTTCAGCATCGTCCAGCAAGTAGAACCCTAAGTAAAGTGGCTACAATGTTAGATTGTTTCAGCAATTCAAAGCATATATGTGAGGTTATTTAAATAAACTGTCAATTAAACCGTAATAACGTCCGCACAAAATTAATATGGTATAACTCCCTAAGCATAGTAATCCCGAGTTTGATAATGCTAAGAATAATGCATGGCTCCAGTTTATTTTTTTTCTTATTGGACCAAATTTCGGTTAATTAGAAAAAAAGAAGAAGATGAGAATTACTTATATATACCCTCCGATCAGTATCATAAATTATCAAAAGATACACCCTTTTCAAGAAAACGTTCAAATACACTTAATCCTCTCTTTATTTCAGTGACCTAAATTCTACAATTATCACTATGACCACTCAGGTTTCAAATAGCTTTAACTTCAGAAACATAAACAGAACGAAAAGGAAAGAAGGAGAGATAGAAACCACAAGTTTTTTTTCCTGCATGCAAATTAATACCCCTAAAGCAGGACCACTCTCATGCAGCCATATATTTAATGGGAGTCGTTGCCTGTTCCATCAGGCGCCTGCAGGAGTTCTTCCAACAACTTATTGTCCAAGTATTCCAATTCAAAAGTTACATCACCATTTCGCTGTTGTTGTGATGAACCCTCACCACCAGAGTAAGAAGGAAAAAAAGAAGAAGAAGAAGAAGAAGAATGAGGAGGAAGTGAAATTGAAAACGTGTTAGGATTAGGAGTGGTGTGACCATACTCATTAGGGAAGTTGAGTATGGCCCTGTGACCCCGAAAATGAAAAGCAGCAGCATCGTAAGCACGTGCAGCTTGTTCAGCAGTGTCAAATGTTCCCAGCCATATTCGAGCACCTTTTCTTGTAGGATCACGAATCTCTGCTGCAAACTTTCCCCATGGCCTCTTGCGAATCCCTCTGTACCTAACCTCTGCGTTTGAAGCGTTTCCATTCGCAGCTCCTCTCCCTCCCTCCATTCAAACTTCAAATTTGTTGAAACCTATTTAGGTTAACTGAGATTGAAAGGTGGTAATTGGTTTGTGGTTTAAGGGAAACGCAGTATTTATATAGATGATCGTCTTCGTGGTAAAGCTTGACCATGCATGTGGGTCGTAAGTGACGGTTTGAACTTCAACTTCCTTTTTAATTCTGTAGTTAATTAAATATTAAGTGGTGTTTGACGCATTAGACCAATGAAGTATAAAGTAACACTTATAGCTACTCTGTGTTGTTGTCAAAAGAGACACTGCATCATTAATTTATTACTAAAATTTTGTATGTGGTTGAGATTGACCACACTAAGAATGTCATACATAATAAGCAAATAAGAAAAGATAAGTTCATGCATGACGAATCTGAGATGCACGTAGACGAGCCACTCCAACGTAATTCTCCTATAACGCCCCCCTCACGTCACCATGATCCGATGTTGGAAATAGGGTTTAGGCATTGGGCCACGGCCCAACCCAACTCTTCGTGCCCTTCCAAATATAAATGCACGTGGCAAGACATCACACCTCTAACCCATCACATCCTGTTTTTTATTTCTTTCTTTCTCTTTCTTTTCGTTATGGGTGAAGAAATTTTACAATTTTCTTCTTTACACACTTATCTTTATTTTTATTCAGTAAAAATTTGCAATTTCTCTTGTGTTCTCCTGTTATTAATTTTAATGTAAGATAAAAAACGTAACCAAGGAGAAAGTATAAAAAGAGAAGACAATGAGCTGATTGGATTGGTTGGTAAGCAAAATGATATGTAAAGAATGATTTGGGTATCAATCATACGAATCATATGAAAGTAGAGAAATAATGTTATTTTTTAAAAATAGAAAGTGTAATGTGTTGGAAAAGTTAGGTTACTTAAATTAACAGGTGAGTTTTCCTCAGAAACTAAATTTAAAACTCTAAATCAATCGATTCACTAATATGTTTAAAACTCTAACTCTTAAATTAATAGAGATTTGGGAAAGGTAAGTTCGGGTATTGGGAGGATAGTTGAATTGACTTTATAGAGGATAGGAGAAGATAGGAGTATGATTGGAGAGCTGTGCGACAGGAGTAATATAATGCAGACCCACTAAAAGGATATGTAATTCAACATATCCACAAAGAATGTTTGGTCCTATCAGTATATTTTTGCAGGTACGAAGACAATAATATAGAAAAATGAGTTGGAAGAAAGAAGACAATGATAGTTATGTGTTTGTATCATTATGTGGATGTTTTTATATATGTTGTAAACTTTAATACTTATCATTTTCGTTTCTTAATTTTCGAATGTTATGTCTTGTTTTTATATAAACTAGTTTAGTAGAAAAACTGCTTATAATGATGTCTGGGAGCATGCATAGCTAAAGTAAATTTGAGATTTATATGTATATATTATGTGTATACAAAAGTTTAGAACATCCGAAATATTTGTATTCATTTTATTCTTTATTACTTATAAAAAAATAAGATAATTTTATTTCTTTCTTACTAAACTAAAGTAAGTGAACAACAAAAAAACAAATTGCAAGAAACGAAAAACCACTGAAACTCAACATGTCCTTCACAATGGACATTCAATTCATCGTCGGATACATTTATGCAAGTGCAAGAGTATCGTTTATCAAGTTTGGAACAGTACACTTTCTTGTGATTTAACTTTTAAAAAAAAAATGAATTTGATTACATAATCCAAAGTAACTCGTCTATACCCGTGTTAATAGTAGAAAAGTGTTTATAATTTTTACTTGCGATATAAAGCTTGATGAGTGTAAGGTGTCGTTAGAATGCAGTGGCGGCAGTAGATGCATGATTTCTATCGTGGCACGACGATTGTCGTAATGTGCAGGACATGCCGGCATGCTGCTCACATGATGGATTTGATGGTGACAGAAATCCTTAAACAAGTTTTGGAGAAAATATATATATATATATATATATATATATATATATATATATATATATATACTGCATTTCATATTATGTGAGATTTAACTTACTACTAGTATCACTTCTTGTAGTATTAACTACCAGAAGTTATAGAGGAACTAAAATAATTGACACATTCAAAATTCCAAGAGCTCGAAAGTTCTTTCTTTTCTTTCAAAGATTGAAATGGCCAAATTAATATTAAATGATAATTCATCTAAAGTAGTAATATGTGCCCCTTATTTTCTGTTTTTACTCTTATAATGAAGTTCGTTGTAAATATTGTTGTATATTTATATTTTTCTATAAAGAAAGAATGTTCGTTATACTTATTTAAATTAAAGAAAAATCACTTCTTAAAAAAATCTCTAGAAAACGCCAACATAATATATAATGTTTTCCAAAATAATTTATAACTAAACATGCTTTTAACAAAAACTACACTATCTCATTTTCTGTTTTATCCCAAACTCTATTCTGTAATGCAATGGATATATTATTTATATACATAATTAAATATATGGAATAAAAGAAAGATAAATTAGATCATAAAAAAAATCTAAAATACGTCATAGAAGTTGGTTATATTTTTTTATTTGTAGAAAATAAAAAAATGTTACAAACGTCATAGAAGATTTCCAAATTCGCGGTTACATAAATTACACCTGTCGGCTCATAAATGCATCATCAATCATCGTCGGTCACAGTCAGCTTTCGGCCTGACCCATTTGGCTTTATCATGGCCGCCACTTAATTACTTCATTTGCCAAATCAATTTAATTATCATTTAGGAAATAATCTTCAAGTAACAATATGTTATTCAAACCTAAGTAATTTGTCTCCTCGTCTAGGTAATAATAACTAAAATTAAATTTCAAAGCTATCAATAATACATGAATCAATTTGAAACAAATTTTAAATATACAAATAAATGTTATTATTAAAGAATATATATATATATATATATATATGAAGAAATCAAGTTAATTTTTAAAATGATTTTAAATTTAATAATTATTAATTTAATTAATTTTTGTGTTCTAAATTTTTGTTTCATCAAAATTATAGAAAACATGTTTTAAAATGAATTTGATGTATAAAAGTGCACAAAATGCAATTTTCGATTCAAGGATTAAAAATTATTCTTGTATTTTCACTATTCCCTAATTATACATAAATATGATTTTCATCATTTGAATTCCAACTATTGCCAACAAGGATAACAGAAGATTCATTTCCTAATTCCTATTAAGGACATCGTCTCTTGCGAAAGCTTCCAAAACTGAGGCATTCGCATAATTGCCTGCGCAATCAAGAATTCAGTAATTGCATTAGGACGAATTTACCCTTTGCTTTTGATATTTGATTGGATGAGTTTTCCTTTTTATTAGGATTTACAACCAATATTTATGATGTAATATTTAACCCCGTTTATTCATATATTAATTTAGAAATTTAAAAACATTTTAACCTATTTTTATTAAATATGGAAAAAGTATTTTATATTTTAGTCTGGTAAAAAAAGAAAGATTTTAAATAAGTTATCAATACCTCATATTAAATAATATTTTAAAAATTATTTATTTTTAACTGTATCAAATAACATCATAAGATTTATGAAATGTTACTCAATAGTAGAATAAGGTTTTCTGGTTGATGTTTAATAGTCGAATATCAAATTCTGTATTAAGTTGTGAAAACTAAATAATATTTTTAATTTAAAAATTTTGTTCTAATGTCATATAATATATGTAGCTGATCACATTTAATAAAATAATTTTAACTAATATTGATGAAGAGTATTTAATTTATAAAGATTTATAGAATTGTTTTGGAAATTTAATTTTTAGATATGAAAAGGTAGAATTTGTAAATGTCCGAAATTTAAATAAAAATGTATATTAAGTAGATATTTATGAAAACTTATAAGAATATAAGGATAATTTAACCACCACTACCGATGGAAATAGGATATGAAACCTTTTAGGAATGCAAGTGTGAACTGACCGGACTTGTTTATTAAAAATATCAAATTAAAAGTTTTTAAAAGTTTTTTAATTAAAAAGACTTAGTTTTAGGCTTTGAAAATACCTTAATGATAAATATATATATATATATATATATATATATATATATATATCAAAAACATGCTTACACTAAATATCTCTTTAAAAATATGCTAAAGTTGTTATATGCCAACAACCGTTTTGGAAAAAATAAAAAGCAACAGAATGTCAACTTTATAAAACCGTTCAGTCTTATATGGTCATATGCTTCACTTTAGTTTTAATAAAAGACTATTTAACTTTATAAAAACGTTCAGTCCTTCACTTTAGTTTTAATAAAAGACTATTTGATCTAAGCTTGATAAATTATGTCATGTATCATCTTATACAAAAAATATTTATACAAAAAATATATATGTAATTAATACATCTTTATATTTGAACATCGTCAAACACAAGTTTGATAAAGAAAATGTTCTTTGAAAATTTCAATAAACAGAAAAGATTTGAAATGAATTTTTCTTCTCATCCTCTATATACAGAAGATATCCTTGAAGAAGAAAGATCAACAAACACATTGAATCAACACTCTAATAATATCTAAGCAATTATTGTTTCTTAAATAAAAATATTATTTATGTTCCTTAACAACCTAAAAAAATATTATTGATTTGGTATTTCGCGGACGTTGTCATTTTTTAGTTAGTAAATATGTGATTATTTATATCACACTCTTTATAAAATAAAGTTGTATTAGTAAATACTGATTATATTCTAAATAATACTTGATCTTAATCAATAATTGTTGTTTTTCAAATAATATTTTATTTTTGTTAAGAATGGTCGAAATCCAAATAATATTAAGTTTTCATCAAAATGACTCAGATAAAAAAAAATTATTTTATACTTTCTAACAATTGTTTGTTATTGGATCTTAATTGAGTTAAATCAAGAACTGACTATATAAATTGGATATTATTGATTTGCAACTATCCAAAGGAATAGAGTTTTTTAAAAATAAAATTAACTATTTGAAAGTGTGTCTATCGAGTCTAACGCTGGTTTATGAAAATCTTTAAACAATGTATTTGTCAAATTAAAACTTGATCTATTGTTTTCATCATGCATTGATTCTCTGCTAAAATTATAAAAAAATTAAAATGCATAATTTAATCCTCCAGTTTTGTGTATTTACTTATTTTCACGTTACCTTGTGTATGTTATGTAAATTATTGTAACTATACTTGCTACGGGGAGCAAATGAGATTATAGACCGTAATAGCATATTTTGACAGGGTTAGGAAATTGTTTTATTTCCTTTGTGTGTTTGATGGTATATATTATTTCTTCAAGAACCATCACCGTATATGTTGCGTATTATTACACACTTCCCACTATTATATTAATAATTAAATGGGACATTACACATAACAGGTGATAATTGGTCTCCTTCATTTTTTAAAATATTTCTTTTTGTATATTTGTTGTCCACGTAGAATAGAAGGCGCAGATCTTATATGTTTGTTTTTATTGATTATCGCAAAAATGTGAAAAAGAAAGGAGATTAATGTCGAGATTATGGTGAGCATAAAAAGGAAAAGATGTGTCATAGTTTATTTATTACTACTTTGCTCTTGATTTATTTATACATACAGAGCAATTGGTTGAAGAAGAACAATTGAAGAAAGTGCATAATCCATTATACTTTTAGGCATAGACATAATCAATTATGTCACTAAACATAATTGATTACCCACTTTCTTGATCTGTTTCTTTAATAATTTATGGTCAGCAATAGGGAGGTTCTACTTAGGGAATGTTGGTCTGTCTTGTTAAAATTATAGAATCACATTATTGTTTATGTCTCTATGCATAATCTGTTATGACACACTTTCTTCAACAATGTATGGTCAAAAATACCGATGAACTTGTAGAGAAATAAATGTTATTTCTTTCGGTTTTGTTTTCGCTTCCTTCTTTATTAATTATTGTTGCTACTTGTTAAAGATATAGAATTTGATTTAACTTTTTTTTTATTTTGTCTACATGAAAGAATTATTATTTTTAATTTAAGTGTTTGACTATAAGATAAATTTTAAATAATCATAGAAAATAAAATACTTTAAACATTAAATTAAACTTCCTTAAACAATCTAATTACATAAAAAAAAGTGAGAAAAAATTAATAATATAATATTATGTTATTGTATAATTTAAAAACTTAAAAAATTAAAGGGGTGTGAAATAAAATTTTATTGAACCATAAATATTTACATAATTTATTCAACTATTTATAAGTTTAGTTATTACACACTATTAGCTAAAATAATGTGAATAATTTAACCAAGAGAAATGTAATTGGTATGTCAATTTTTTTTATATAATTTGCAATTGATTATTTAAATTTATTAAATTTTAAATGTTAAATTTTTAATATAAATTTTAATTTTATAAAATAACAAATTCATAATTAATCATCTTTCAATTTTAATTTATATTTATTTTTGGAAGGATGTTTCAATAATTTAAAATGTTATCTAATTAATTGTATCTTTTTCTATCACATCAATCCAACTAGCTACAAATGTTAATCAAGAAATAGTCTCAGCCTATGTGATAAATAATTCAATATTAACTAAGAAATAACATTAATAACGACAATTATAACATCCAGATCTACACTGACCAAAAAATAGTCTCTTGTTTATATAAAGAAAGGATGGAGAATTTTGAATTCTTATTTTTTTTTTTTACTAAAATTTAAAATTATCTAATTTTAATTAATCAAATTTTGCTCTCATAATTTTTTTGTATTTAATTTCTTTTAAAATTCACCATTCAAATAACATATTTTATAAAAAAATTCAAGTTATCTATAAAAATAAGTTACCTCCTAAAAAAATCTCCATCTCAACACTTCTAAAACTTTTGTAGTAGAACTTACAAATAATCACCGGAATCTTTCCTTCTAGCATTAGATTTGAATGTGTGAAAAGAATTTGTTGTATTAAATATTGTTCACATTCTGATACGTAAATTTTGAAGGTTGAAACTTTAAGTCACCGCATGAGTAAACTATTTTTGTACAACACAGATGCTCTTCATAAGATTCACTACGACGACGATCTAAGATATAAAAATATTCTTATACTTATCATAGAATAATCAATAATATTATGTTTTCTTCAACATTATTAAAACTATGGGATGGATTGTCTTATATATAAAACGGAAGTGTATATAATTTTTTTTGGAATCTCAAGCTTAATGCACGCTACTTTCGTAAATGTAGTTATTAAATTAAGGTTTTTGTTTTGCCAACGAAGCATTATCAAATAATTAGGATAAGATTTTTTAATGAATTCACGTGGAACCAAGGTGTAAGGTTAAAATTTAAATACTTTATTTATTATTTTGTTCGTTGCTAAAATACTTACTAAGTCAAGTTGCAAATATTCATTTTAAATATACAGTTACTCTCCGTTAGACTTGCTCTTCCAATCTGGCACAATAGCAATTACCATTTAATGATTAGTTATAGTCCTATAAACTGAAATTTAAGGAGTTATCAATAACTTTTTAATTGTTTGAAATTTTTTAATACATGTCATGTGCTTTAAAAAAAAAGAATCTTTCTATATATTTTAAACATATTTGTAATAGATTTTAATTTATTAATAATAAATACATAAAAGATTAATTATAGCAAAATGCACTAAATTATTTTCTACCATAACACATTGTTTCATATAAAATTCATAACTTCAACTAAATGGAATACATACTTTAATTATATATAATTATTTAAAAACATCAAAATAAATTTACTTAATTGTGTCAGTCCAACTATATGAATATTCTTGGGGAAGACAACTTTGTATTAACGAATAAACAAATTTATTTCTTCAAACTATTTAACACAACCATATTACATTCAAATTCATGACTATAGTTTAGAACAATTCATAGCAAACATATATACATACATACATATATATATATATATATATATATATATATATATATATATA
>Ga0209489_108611_pt1 | contig 13667 bp, 8 predicted proteins | sample SiratrowhiteBW_FD_187527 | JGI IMG/M metagenome (GOLD analysis project Ga0209489, IMG submission 187527) | Root nodule microbial communities of legume samples collected from California, USA - Siratro white BW (SPAdes) (version 2) | ecosystem: Host-associated > Plants > Roots > Nodule | place: USA... | reverse complement strand
CCCACTAATACCAAATTCACTTGGTCCTTGCATTAATGTATATATTTCAGAATTCACATGTTTACTTGCACGATTTAATCCGTCTGGCCATTCTTTTAAACGACATAAATGTTCTTGATAGAAATTTGGAATCAAAAGTTCCATGTAACGCGGATTTTCGAAATCTTTTTTAGTTTCTAAATCTCTAATTTCTTTTAAAACTTCTGGTTTCATTTGTTTTGCCAGAACCTCATCGGCATATTTACCATATTCTGGAGCACTTGCCATCATATTAGCAACTAGCAATCCTTTCATATTTTGTTGATATTTCAATGCATATTCCATTGCTAATATTCCGCCCCAAGAATTTCCCAATACATAAAAATTGTCCTTATCAGCATTAATGGCTTTTCGAACTTGCTCTACCTCATCTACAAATCGGTCAATTGTCCATAAACTGCTGTCTTTTGGCTGATCACTATAGTATGATCCTAGTTGATCATATTCGTAAAACTCAAATCCTTCACGCTGGAAGAATGTCTCAAAGCATTCCATATATTCATGCGTCATTGCTGGGCCTCCGTGCAGTAGTAAAACTTTAATTTTTGGATTATTGCCAAAACGTTTTGTCCAAACTTTAAATTCTCCAACAGGTGTTTTTATTGGTATCATTTTTACCCCTGCAGTTTCTACTTTTTCTTTCTCATATGTAAAATAGTCTGATAAGATATTAGTATTGTTTTCATTTTTACAAGATGTTAAAAGCAAAAGAGAGGAAAGAGCAATAATACTACGCATGATTTTAGTTTTTAATGGTTTAGACTAATTTACAAATTAAATTTCGCAGTGTACTTTTTGACTGTATTATTTTATGTTAGAATTCAAAAATCACTATTTATAGTGATGTGAAAGAAATAGTGAGATTATAGTTTTGCGCTTTAAATAGTATTTGCAAATTATAATACCTCAGTATGGTCGAATTTAAGATTTTAACTAAAAAAACAAATTTAATTTTACTGCTTATCATCTCTTTTTCTTTTGTAACAGTTTATGCGCAGGAAAAAGATTTTACTAAGTCAGATTCAAATATTGTTACGCTTATTAATGATAACAATATGAAGTCAGTAAGTAGAAAAATAAAAGCTGTCACCAAATTTACTTCTAAAATAGCCAAATCTGCTGCTGATACAGAACCTCCCATATTGATTTGTCCTCCAAATCAGAAATTGACTTGTGGGATGCTTGTTCCGAGTTATTTCGATCTGTTAACTGTAAATGATAATCTTGATACTGAAATAGATGTAACTCAATATCCTGGAGAGGGTTCTTTTTTTTATGATGGAATGGAAATTCAATTTACGGCTAAAGATGATGCAGGAAACACAAGCAGTTGCAGCATTATTGTTACTTCTGTTAATCCAGATGTAGCTCCTCCAACATTTACTTGTCCGACAAATATTAAATTAAATTGTGGCGATGCTATACCAAATTATGCAATAAGTCCCATTATGAATCTCAAGGATGATTGCAGTATTAATTTAAAATATAAAATGACTCCCGCAGCAGGAACCATTTTTTATGGTAATCCAACTCCTATTGAAATAGAGTATTCTGATAAAACTGGGAATAAATCATATTGTAATTTTACCATTACTTCTAATCCAGATGTTATAAAACCAGTTATTTCAAACTGTCCAGGAGTTCAGTTTTTGGCATGTGGATCAGTTCTTCCAGACTATAAAACCTGGGTGACAGTTAGTGATAATTGCGATGGAATTCTAACTATATCTCAAACGCCATCTCCAGGAACTGCTTTTACGCCTGGAATGACAGTTACTCTTATGGTAAAAGATGCTTCAAATAATACTTCTGCTTGCAGTTTCGTAATTAATGCTTCAGCCGATACTGTAAAACCTGTTATAACTAATTGCCCTAGTAATCAAACTTTAGCAATTGGGGATGCTATTCCTGATTACTTGGGCTTAATACATGTAACAGATAATTGTGACACTAATCCGATAGTAACGCAAGTGCCGATACCGGGAACTATTTTTACTTCAGGAACGAATGTAGTTATTTCAGCAAAAGATGCATCAGGAAATATATCAGTATGTAATTTTTACGTAAATCCCTTGGGGGGAGATTTACCCCCAATCTTAAGCTGTCCTTCAGGAATGGAATTGTACAAAAATTCAACGTTACCAAACTATATATCCTATTTAACTGCTTTAAGTGATGACCTTACAGATAATTTTGATCTCATTTTTACGCAAACTCCACCTCAGGGAACACTTTTTACAGCAGATACAAATGTTACCATTACAGCTAAAGACGCATCAGGAAACATTAATTCCTGCACATTTTTAGTAAAATTAAAGACTGTTAAGCAGGATATTGACTGTAAATCAACTTCTATAAATGTGAATAATCTTTATGGTGATAATGGATTCTCTATTTATGGCGAAATTTTAACCAGAGAAGCTGGATTTAGTGTTAATAACGCCGGAGATGTAAATGGTGATGGAATAAAAGATTTAATTATTGGAGCTCCAGGAAATTATAATCCATGGTATGGAGCTTCAAAAATTTATAAGATAATACCAGGTGCTGCTTATGTAATATTTGGCAAAGCTTCGGGATTTGCACCAAATATTGATTTAGGCTTACTGGATGGTACGAATGGTTTTGCGATACGAAATGACATTTCGTCTTCTAATTTTCCTTTAACAGGATACGATGTCAGCAGTGCGGGAGATATAAATGGCGATGGAATTGGAGATTTTATGGTAAGTGATCCATACAGACATTCTTCCTACGGTCCAGAAGCTGGGCATATCTATATTATATTTGGGAAAAAAAGCGGTTTTCCTGCAGAAATAAAACTTTCGTCGCTAAATGGCTCTAATGGTTTTACTCTCATAGGCAATGAAAATTATGCAGCTACAGGATCAAGTATAGATCTTATAGGAGATATTAATTCTGATGGTTTTCAGGATATTGCAGTTATTACTTCAGGTTCGGGAGCAGTGAATGGCAAGTGTTTTGTTGTGTACGGCAGAGCAGGAGGATTTCCGACAATATTGAGAACTTTTGAACTTAACGGAACAAATGGATTTACAATTGAGGGAGATGCTTCTGCGGGAAAATTGGGTCGGTCGGTTTCTGGTTTGGGAGATGTCAATGGAGATGGGATTGCAGATATTGCTTTAGGCTCTTATAACGGATCAGATCAAAAACGTAAGTATGTTGTTTTTGGACGCTCGAATAATTTTCCGGCTAATTTTAATATTGCTGCTTTAAATGGAACAAATGGATTCATAATTGAAAACTCAGAAACTGCTTTGGATTCTTATAATGGAATTGAAAAAGCAGGAGATTTAAATAACGATGGCATTAATGATATTGCTATTACAGGACAATATGTTTTGTTTGGGAAAACTGTTTTTCCTGTCCTAGTAGATTTAAAAAATCTTGACGGTACTAATGGCTTTAAAATAAACGGTGTAAGTGCTGGTAATAGTTTTGGTTACGCTGGAGATTTTAATGGCGATACTATTGATGACTTTTTTGTGCATGATCCTGGAACTACTTATATCTTTTTTGGAAAGAAGATTTGGACAGCTACTGTAAGTCCAAGTACCGATAAGAATTTTAGAATTATGTCTGATTATCTTTACGAGTATAGTGTAAATTATGCAGGAGACGTTAATAATGATGGTGTCGGTGATATTATAATTGGTAATCCTTACAATTCCTATGGTTCAAATTTGAAAGTAAATTATAATCCAGGAAAAGCTTTTGTTGTTTTTGGAAAAAAAGTAACAGATACTCAGAAACCAGTTATAGCCAATTGTCCTTCTAATGAAGTTGTTTCAACTGGATTTCCTATTCCAGATTATAAAAATGTTATAACCGTTACAGATAATTGTGATTCAAATCCGAATGTAACGCAAGTTCCAGCGCCATGGACAATTTTTGATGGCGTCACCAAAGATGTCACGTTGACCGTTACAGATAAAAGTGGAAATTTTGAGATTTGTACTTTTAAAATTTCAAATGATGCTGATACCGAAGCGCCTGTTTTAACTTGTCCTTCAGATCAGTTGCTCAATTGTAAAAGTTTAGTTCCAAATTATTTGAATTTGGTTACAGTTTCTGATAATAAAGACACAGCACCCATACTAACACAAGATCCAATTGCAGGAACTGCTTTTACAGACGGAATGGTCATCACAATTACAGCAAAAGATGTTTCCAATAATAGTTCTACTTGCAGTTTTAAAGTTAACGCTTCCGCAGATGTGACATCGCCAGTAATTGCGTGCATAGGAGATCAGATTTTATCATGCGGAGCAGTAATTCCAGATTATAGAGCTTTAATAACCGTTACAGATAATTGTGACGCTTCACCTGTAATTACGCAGAATCCAATAGCGGGAAGTGTTTTTACAGATGGAATGGCCATTACAATTACAGCAAAAGATGTTTCAAATAATAGTTCCACTTGCAGTTTTAAAGTCAACGCTTCCGCAGATGCGACAGCGCCAGTAATTGCGTGCATAGGAAATCAGATTTTATCATGCGGCGGTACAATTCCAGATTATACGCTTTTAGTTACAGCAAATGATAATTGCGATCCTTATCCTGTGATTACTCAATATCCGTCTGCTGGAACTGCTTTTACAGATGGGATGGCCATTACAATTACAGCAAAAGATGTTTCCAATAATAGTTCCACTTGCAGTTTTAAAGTTAACGCTTCCGCAGATGTGACAGCGCCAGTAATTGCGTGCATAGGAGATCAGACTTTATCATGCGGCAGTACAATTCCAGATTATACGCTTTTAGTTACAGCAAATGATAATTGCGATCCTTATCCTATGATTACTCAAAATCCGTCTGCTGGAACTGCTTTTATAGATGGAATGGCCATTACAATCACTGCAAAAGATGCATCCAACAATGAATCGTATTGCAGTTTTAAAGTTAACGCTTCCGCAGATGTGACGGCGCCTGTAATTGCCTGCATAGGAGATCAAACCTTATCATGCGGCAGTATAATTCCAGATTATACGCCTTTAGTTACAGCAAATGATAATTGCGACTCTTATCCTGTGATTACTCAAAATCCGTCTGCGGGAAGTGTTTTTATAGACGGAATGGAGATTACTATAACAGCCAGAGACGTTTCCAATAATAGTTCCACTTGCAGTTTTAAAGTTAATGCTTCTCCCGATATAACAGCACCGTCAATTACTTGTATTGTAGATCAGAATTTAAATATTGGAGATGTTCTTCCAGATTATCGAACGATGATTACTGCAACTGATAATTGCGATTCGAATTTAACTGTCACACAAATTCCGTCTTCTGGATCAAATGTAACTGACGGAATGAATGTAACAATTAATGCTTCAGATAATAGTGGAAATAGTACGTCATGTATCTTTAAAATTAATGTTGCAAAAGATATACAGCCACCAGTTTTTACTTGCATTGCAGACCAAATGTTTGACTGTAGTGTAAGTCTCGTTCCAGATTACATTAAAATGATTTTTGCAAGTGATAATACAGATCCAAACCCTGTAATAACGCAGTCTCCAGCGCCAGGAGCAGTATTTTTAGACGGAATGACTATTACCATAAAAGTTTCAGATAAAAGTAACAATGTTTCAGCATGCTCCTTTCAGCTTTTCAGCTATCCAATTTTTGTTGATGCAGGAGAAGATGTAGAAATTAATCAAGGAGATTCCATTCAATTGTATGCTATTGCTTTAGAAGATGGTGTTTTTTCATGGTCACCTGCAACAGGATTAAATAATAGTAAAATCGGAAATCCAATTGCTAAACCATCAGAAACTACAACTTACAAAGTAGTTTTTACAAACAAAGAAGGCTGCGAAACAGAAGATTTGGTAACTGTAACTGTAATTCCTCCTATTGAAAAAGATGAAACTAAATATGGTTTTTCTCCAAATGGAGACGGAATTAATGATTTTTGGGAAATTGACGGAATAACAGATTATCCAGAGAATGAAGTCCTAATTTACAGCCGTTGGGGAGATCTGGTTTACCATACAAAAGGTTACGACAACGCCACCAATGTTTTTAGTGGAATTGCTAATAAGAGCCGAAATCTTGGAGCCAATCAGCTTCCCGAAGGAACTTATTTCTTTGAAATCCGTGTCAATCAGCCCCATCATTTTAAGAAAACCAAGGGATATCTTGTTTTAAAACGTTAATTCATGAAAAGTAAATTCAATATAATCTTAGCTTTATTTATAATCATCATTTTTTTAGAAAGAGCCTATGGACAGCAAACACCTGTTTTTTCAAGTTATAATTACAATGCCGTTTTAATAAATCCAGCCCATGCCGGATATTATTCGGATATAGATATTGCCATGACAACCAACGGGTATTTCAATTCAGTAGAGGGAAGTCCCAAGAATTTTGATCTTTCAGTAAATAAATTGACATGGGGAGAAAAAATAGGATTAGCAGCAGGGATTTCACATGACCAAATAGGAGTGACTAATACAACCAATTTTTTTACTTCATATTCGTATAAAATTTACTATGATCCTGATTATAAATATGGAAAATGGTGGGCCTACGATCCTAGTATTGTTTCATTTGGAGTAACGGCAGGAGCAATGCTTTACAACGAAAACCTGACCCGTTTGGGTCTTGAAAACGATCCAGAATTTCAGGAAAATGTAAACAGTTTTACGCCTACTTTTGGTGTTGGATTTTTGTACAACAGAGATCAGGTTTTTTTCGGTTTATCATCTCCAAATTTGTTAAGTTCTGCTTTTAATTCGAGCAATAACACCCATTTAAAAAATGTCTATTATAGTTATTTTGGGTACAAATTTTTTACCAATCGTTTTGAAGAAGTACTGATAAACCCAAGCGTATTATTTAAATATGTTGAAGGAGCACCATTTCAGGCCGATCTAAATCTTTTAATCAATTACAAAAATAAAGTAGAATTTGGCGGAGGCTATCGAACTTCAAAAACATTGAATTTTTTAGCCGGTTTTCACCTTTCAGACAATTTCAGGGTTATCTGCACGTATAATAAATCAATTAATAATGTAGTAATTCCCGACACTTTTGGATTAGTTTTAAACTACAGGGCAGGAAAGGGATTTTAGTTAATCAACTAAACCATTTTCGACTGCGTATTTTACAAGACCCGCCGTATTTTTAGCATTCAATTTGGACAATAAATTACGGCGGTGAGTATTTACGGTATTTAAACTAATAAACGTTTTTTCGGCAATTTCTGCCGTATTATACTCATGTGCAATCAACACCAGAATTTCTTTTTCTCTCGAACTCAATTCAGTTAAATTTGAAACCTGTTTTTCAATTCGAGAACTATTCGAAAGGTGCTTTTCTTCTAATTCTTCCGCAAAATAATTTTCTCCTGAAGCAATTGTGTTAATAGCCTTTAAAAGTTCTTCTTTTTCAGCATTCTTCAACAGATAGCCATTCACCCCAATTCGTATTAGTCTCGAAACAACCATCACATTACTGTGTGTGCTTACAATCAGTATTTTAACATTTGGATATTGCTTCTTCAGGATTTTACTCAATTCAATTCCGTCCATTTCAGGCATGCTGATATCCAAGATAACAAAATCTACAACTCCCTTTTTAACGATTTCAAGTGCTTCAATTCCGTTTATTGCTTTGTCGATAACGGTAATATTAGGTTCCTGTTCCAAAAGAGCAGTAATTCCTTGAAGAAACATCGTATGATCGTCGGCAATAAGTAAGTTAACTGGGTTCATTCAACAAATATATTAGTTGCTTTTCAATTCATCAAGCTGATTTTTCAAATCAATTCCTTTAATTTTCGTTTTAGGTTTAGGCTCTGCAATCGGAATTTCGATATTAAAAATAGAACCTCTTTTTAGTTTCGAATCAATTGCAAAAGAGCCATTTAGTTTTTTGATGCGGTTCTCGAGATTAATAAAACCAATTCCTTTAGAATTATTTTTCGTTTCAAAACCAATTCCATTATCTTCAAACATAACATTCAATATATTTTCAATATAGTTCAGCTGGATTTCCACTTCCGAAGCCTTTGCATGCTTAATCGTATTCGTTAAAAGTTCCTGGATAATTTTGAAAACCTCAATCTGAATATTTTCATCCAATTCATTAATTTCTTTCTTTGGATAAGGAATATACGAAATCTTGATTTTGCTTGCTTCACTGATATTTTTCAAATACGATTCGAGAACTTCTAAAAAATTATTCTGGCTGAATTTCTTTGGAAGAAGAGTATGCGATAAATTTCGAACCTGCTGATACGTTTCATCCAATTGAAGACTGATTCTTTGAATAGTAGAAAAATCAGAAGCATTCAAATGATTGACTTGTAGTTTAATAGCAGCTAAATTTCCGCCAATACTGTCGTGCAATTCCTGCGAAATACGCTTTCTTTCCTTGTCTTGTCCCCTTATCGAAGCTTTTATCAGTTCTAATTCCTGTTCTTTTAGAATGCCATCAATTTTTTGAGAACTGATTTCTGCCTGTTTGATATTCAGTAAACGCTGAATTTTAAATCGTTTGTAATACTGAAACAAAAGACCCATTATAGGTATAAGTAAAACTAGAAAAGCAATAACCGTAAACCATCGCATTTTTTTCTGCTGATTGATTTCTAAAGCTTTCAATTGCTGATCTTTCTTTAAAAGAGCAATTTCATTTCTTTTTTTGTTTGATGAATTCTGAAACGCCAGAATTGTATTTTCGTTATTCTTCTTAGAAATTTCCTCTTGAAGAATCATATTCTTTATGGCTTCCTCCTGATTGGCAAGCGTCAGTTTTCTAGCTTCGTTTTCAAACTTTAAAGTTTCGATTTCTTTTTGTTTTTGTGCCGTTTTGTATTTGACTTCTAACTCATTAATCTCTTTTATTTTCTGAAGATTATTGATGGAATCTTTTATGTGTGTCGATTTTTCAAAAAATGAATAAGCACTTTTATAATCGTCCTGTTGAATAGCGATTTTTCTCAATTCATCATAAATATAACTCTGATTTTGAAGCAGGCCAAAATGAACAGATTTTTGAAGCGCTTCAGAAAATATCAGTTTCGCTTCGTTATATTTTTTCAAAGAAATATAGATATCTCCAATACTGCTTCGGGAAACAATCGAGAGTTGGTTTAGTTCGCTTTTATCAGCAATAGCAAGTGCTTCCTGAAACATTTTTAAAGCTTCCTGAGATTTATTCTGCAGTTGATAATTCTCTCCGAGACCTAATAAAACAATAACCCGTCCCTGATTATTATTGGTTTTTTCGCAGAGCACTTTTCCTTTTTTGTAAAAAATATTGGCATTGTCATAATCTTTCAGTTTCGAATAAATATCGCCAATATTGATATAACTTCCTAAGATAATTTCGTTGTCATCTTTATATTCCAAACATTGTTTGAACAATTTCAGAGCATTGTCGTAATCGCCCAACTCACTGTACGTCTGTGCTAAACCGTGCGTGTGAGTATAAAAAAGATTTGTTTCGTTATATTTTTGAGAAGCTTCAATACCTTTTAAGTGCCATTTTTTACTTTCATTCAGCAAACCTCTTTTTTTATAATTGATGGCCAGCAAATTATAACCAAGTGAAAAAAGCCTGCTTTTTAATGAATCATTTACAGCAGTATTAAATTTTAAAGCCTGATGAGTATAATAAATAGAAGAATCGATAATGGCTCTTTTATTGAAATAATAAGCCAGAAGGAGATTAGTTCGTGCGAGAACTCTATTGTCGACAGTGCCCGATTTTAAAATGGAATGCGCTTTTTTGTAAGCCTTTTTCTCTTCACCTTTATTGTACAAATCATAAAGTGCCAGCGTATTTTTATCCTCTTTAATTTTTGCGGGATTTCTGGAAATAAAAGTCTTCTTTTTCGTTTCAATCTGAGCCTGCAGACCAAACGAAAAAAAGATGAAAATCAATAAATATAGTCTTCCTGACCAGATTGCCATACGTTTTTGGTTAGTATCCTAAATAAAAAATAGAATAGTTTTTAAAGTCTTGTAAACTTGGGATTTAAGAAGCCAATTAATTCCTGGCTTGGAGGTAAAAGTACTACAAAACAATCAAAATAATATTTCTAAAAATAAAAATTTTAAGCAAAGTTGTGATATTAATTGTTTTTAAAATCTTTGTAAATCAGGTTTTTATGATTGGTTAAAAATCTAAAACTTTCTTAAAATCATTTGAATGCATTTTTGGTTGTAGTAAATTAGTAAGACTACATTTAAAAAATCAAATTATGAAAACGAAGATATTTTTAGCCATAGCATTGCTTATTATAACAATCTCGGCCAGCGCACAGAAAAAAATCGAAGTAACCGAACTGCCAAAACCGGCACAGGAATTTCTAAAGAAGCATTTTAGCCATACTTCGGTAGAAAAGGCTCAAAAGGATCCCGAACATGGTGAAAAAGGTTATGAAGTAAAACTGAAAGACGGAACAGAAGTAGAGTTCTGGAAAGATGGTTCATACCGTGAAGTTGATGGCGGAGACAACCCAATTCCAACCGATTTTATTCCAGATAATATTAAGGCTTATGTAGCCAAAAATCATCCGAACGAAAAAATAACGCACATCGACTATGGACACAAAGATCTCGATGTCGATCTTACTAATAAAATTGATTTAGAGTTTAATAAAGAAGGTAAAATTCTAAAAGACAAAAAGAACAATGTTCAAAAATAAAGGATCAGGACAGAAATTAATATTCCTAACCAACTGCTATTTATAAGACGGTTGGTTGGGAATATTTTGTCTAATCTCAGTTTTTCTAAAGAACATCTTGAGAGAAAATAGTTTATATTTACATCTTTATTTTTTATTTCATGGAAGAAAATAAACATGTAACGATTTACGACATTGCCGAGAGACTTAATCTGGCCACATCTACTATTTCACGAGCTTTAAAAGATCATCATACGATAAGTGATAAAACGATTAAGAAAGTGAAAAAAACCGCTGAAGAAATGGGTTTTGTCCCAAATACTTTAGCAGCAGGTTTACGTGGCAACAAAACTAGGACAATTGGTGTTTTGATTCCTACCGTTACACAGCCCTTTTTGTCTTCTCTAATTAGCGGAATCGAAATCACAGCTCAAAAATCGGATTATACGGTAATTATTATGCAGTCGCATGATTCGTATGAAGAAGAAGTGAATATGGCGAAATCTTTGTACTCAAATCGCGTAAGCGGCGTAATTTGTTCTCTAGCGATGGAAACCAGAGATACGGCTCATTTTCATCAGTTTTCAAACAATAATATTCCGTTAGTTTTTGTCGACAGGGTTCCAAAAGGTTATAATACTTTCAGAGTTGTAATAGACAATTATACAGCAGGTTACAAAGCGACCAAGCACCTTATTGAACAAGGCTGTATTCGTATTGCTCATTTTACTGCTGGTTCAGAATTAGGAAATCTGTATAACGAAAGAAAAAGAGGTTACATAGAAGCCTTAAAAGATCATAATATAGAAGTAGAAGAAGAATTGATTATCAATTTGAATTCGGTTACTTATGAAGACGGCGTAAAAGCCAGTAACGCTTTATTCGATTTAAAGCCACTTCCAGACGGATTGTTTGCGCCAGGAGATATTTTGGCTGTAAGCGCTGTTCAAACTGCTAAAAAACGCGGTATTAAAGTACCCGAAGAATTCAAAGTGATTGGTTTTAATAATGACCCAATTTCGCAGATTATAGATCCGAATTTATCGACTATTACGCATCCAGCTGAAAAAATGGGAAAGGCGGCGGCTGAAATTATCATTAAAAATTTAAAATCGTCTAAAAATGACGATGCCAAAGAAATCACTTTTTTAAATACAGAAGTACTCGCAAGAGAATCTACTCAGAAATAAAATTCTAAATAGTAAGGCTTATCATTGGTTTGATAGGCCAATAACTTTTATGAAAACAATTACACTTCCGGACGAAATGAATTTAGAAAAATCGCAACATGTACACGTTGTCGATTACAGCAGTTCTAAAGACGTTTCGAAACAGCAGATCATTTTAAATCAGAATATCATCAGTTTTTTGATTGAAGGAACCAAAGAAGTCATTTTTGATACTTCAAAATTGTCTATAACATCTTCTAAGTTTCTTATAATGCGTTCCGGAAATTGTTTAATGACAGAAAAAAGAATCTCTGAAATCTGTGGATATAAAAGCATTCTTTTGTTTTTTTCGAGCGAAATGGTTCATAATTTCATCAGAAAAATGGAATTGGAAAAATCAGAAGCTATTGAATCAAAATCGGTTTATGCTTTTGATTATGATGATTTTCTGAAACGTTTTGTAGACAGTTTAACAGATATTTCCAAACTTTCAAAAACCATTCAGACAAAACTGCTCGAAGTTAAGTTTGACGAAATTATGCTTTATTTGACGGCGCAGTACGGAACCGATTTTCTGTATTCGCTAACTGCAAATAGTGACGATGCGGCTCAAAGATTCATTCGAACAATCGAAAACAGCCATTTAAGCAAATTGACATTAAAAGAATTGGCTTTTTTGTGTAACATGAGTGTTTCGACTTTCAAAAGAGAATTTGAAAAATATTATTCAGAGTCGCCTATTAAATGGTTTCAAAACAAAAGGCTCGAACATGCGCACTATTTGCTGAGCCAGGAAAAAAGCCCTTCTGAAGTGTATTTCGAAGCAGGTTACGAAAACCTTTCCAGTTTTAGTCAAGCTTATAAAACCAAATACGGCGTAACACCTAAACATCATAAGTTGATTTGAACTTTTAGCAACAGTTTTTGGCTTTTTAGCTAAAATTATTCAACGATTCCAAATCTAACTTTGCTTAAAATTTTAAAACAGACAAAATGAAAAAGCTAAGTTTAATTTTGGCAATGTCAGCCATTTTTTCAACATCGATTTTTGCACAAAAAACATTTACTTTAACTAGTAAAGATTTAGGAGGAGAAACAACTAAAGTTCAGGAATTCAACGGATTTGGGTGTTCAGGCGAAAATCAGTCTCCACAGCTATCTTGGAAAAACGCTCCTGAAGGGACTAAAAGTTTTGCGGTAACCATGTACGATCCAGACGCGCCAACAGGAAGCGGATTTTGGCATTGGGTGGTCGTAGATATTCCGGCAAATGTAAACGAACTGGTAACTAATGCGGGAACTAAAAATCTTATTCCAAAAGGAGCAATTCAAAGCATTACCGATTATGGAATTAAAGGTTTTGGAGGTCCTTGTCCGCCAATTGGTCATGGATATCACCAATACATTATTACCGTTTATGCTTTAAAAGTAAATAAACTAGGGACAGATGAAAATACAAATCCAGCAGTAGTAGGATTTAATCTTTGGAACCAGACCTTGGCAAAAGCAAGTATTGTTGCCTATTACAAGAGATAATTTAAGCGATAAAACTTAAATTCAACCCCGTCATAGCAGGATAGTTTTTATAATTATCCTGCTTTTATTTGTTATATAAATTATTTTTTTTGAAAAAAAAGCAGCCAAAATTTTTTTCTTAGATAACAATCCTATATTTTTACGCAACCGATTGCAATTGTTGTTTTATTTCGAATAATATATTTTTTGAATTAAAATTTTATCAAATGCTTTAAATAAGAAATAAAATATTACTGCTTAAAGAATACGATTTAAAAAAA
>Ga0209489_108608_pt1 | contig 13670 bp, 6 predicted proteins | sample SiratrowhiteBW_FD_187527 | JGI IMG/M metagenome (GOLD analysis project Ga0209489, IMG submission 187527) | Root nodule microbial communities of legume samples collected from California, USA - Siratro white BW (SPAdes) (version 2) | ecosystem: Host-associated > Plants > Roots > Nodule | place: USA... | reverse complement strand
TTTTTTTTTTTTTTTTTTTCATTTCAAATTAGAAAGTATTAAAATTTAGAATATTGATTATGATAAATATAACACTAAATAATACTAGTCCCTCTATTTTTTTTTCTAAACTTTAAAAGATTTTTATGTCCATTTTATTTTAAAGTTCAATACAAAAAATTAAGTAATAGTTATTTATTAAATAAAAAGGGAAAATCGTATATACAATTTATAAAAATAAAAAAATATTATATTTATTGATTTTTGTAAAATGACATGAAAGTTGACGGGCTTGTATGGGGATTTTTTTAGCCGGTAGAAGATGATAACATTTTAAAAGGGTATGGTAGTTGCCGACAAGTTTGGTGTTAAAGCATTAGAAGAATTAGAATAAAAGATTTAGAGAAGGATAAAGGAAACGGTAGGTGACCTGGTGGATGAAAACTTGGGGTGTTTGGTGTTGGGAAGTATCTCTCAAATTTGATTTCATACTCGTCAACTTTCCTAGAAACTTCATAATCCACCCTAGACTTCTTCTTTGACTTAAAAAATTGCACGCAACGTGTTTACCAAAATACACTCATGCAGTTGCTTTTCTTTTTGTGAGTTTTTTGGATTGGGTGGAAGAATAACAGTAAGTGGGTTGGTGTTGTGCAGGCGAAGTCTATTTTGATGCTTGCAAATGGAAAATTGGAAGAAAGATTGAAGTCAGAGGCATCTTCACCAACAGTTATGACATCTCCTAATCAATTGTATAGTCCTGGCAGTGGCCTTTCCATGAGAAAATCCTTGCAACGCTTCCTTCTCAAGAGAAAGAATCGGGTCCAAGAAGCATCACCATACCATCACTAGTTAATTATGCAATCTCATCATCACTTGTTTTCTTCTATCAGAGGGGCCTCTGTTTAGTCATTCCCCTTAATATCTTTGTTGGCTTTACCATTTCACACCTTCTTTAAACCTTCATTTTTGTTTTTTTAAATCTTCATTTTTGTCACCCTTATGTAAATACTTCTTTTGCAAAGTTTACTTAATTTACAACTCTCTTTAAGCTAGATCCACTTCATTTATTTCTTTCCTCCTCTATGTTACACTAATTAGGGCCATTTCTTCTTTTTATAAATATAACTTCTTTTATTTCGTTCTTTCTTTCTTTGCATGTCACTCATTCTTTTTATTCAATATTCTTCTCACACTCAACTTATTATTACTCAATATTCTATATGTGATATAATTATTGAATAAAAGTAGCATTAACAGTTTGAAAATAACTGTTATTTTAACTAGACTGATGGTTCAAGGTAGATCATATGTTTAAACTAATCTCATTTTTATGGGGCATGTTCAAAATCATATTTGTTTAATTAAACTATTAATGTAGTATTTTATCTTCGGGTTGGTTTGATTTAGTCTCTTATTATTTCAGAAGTTAAATTTAGTTTCTATATTTTAAAAGAATCCAAAATAGTAATTTGGTCAATTTAGAATCAGTGCTGTTAATAATTTAAACAAATCATCACGCAACAACATTTGCTATTTGAAATTTGCCACTATAACTAAAACGTGTGAATTAAAAGACTCTCGTATGCTTTTCCAAATCTTCCTCACCTTCTTGTGTGTTTAGATAAATTTGTGAGTAGTGAAATATTCATGTGTGTTTAAAAAAAAATTGAAAGCTACAATAATACATTTTTAAATAAGTTATTTGAGAAAAATCATACATGCATATTCAACTAGTTTAAAAAATTAGTTTGCAACTTAAATAAGTTTGTATATGAACTTTGACAAACTTTTAGATAATATTATATAAGTCTTTTTAATATTATTGCAATATGATAATTTTGAATGGTCTTCTTCATTACTTATAAGGACCGTTGGATCCTTAGTCTCTAATCAAGTGTGTCTTCAATCAAGTAAATCTGAAGAGAATGTATCTCTGATTCGAGACATTTAAAAAAATGTATCATCGAGGCATCTCACGTTAATGATACAACTTTAATGAAATAATATGCTCGAGTACCTATATATAATACACAAAATACAAGATAAAACTTCTCCTTTAATTCCATAGGAGTATTATAATAAGGTCAAAAATTGCTTGCTAAAGCACCTAGACATATGTACATTAAGTTTCACGATGATGGATACCATCCAACATCAAATGGTCCATAATTAATCAAGTAGCACTGTGCACTGTGAATCTTAAAATTATTGCTAGATGACTTGATATTGATTTATTAATGTAAGAACATTTATTGCATGAATGATTCAAATACGCTTCATAAAGAACTGATTTACTTTTTTGATTGCAACATTATCTACCTACTATTGCATACTTGTTAGAGAGAGTGAAAAAAAGAAGTTGAAAGTACTAAGTTGAAGTGAATTATCATAAGCATTAGCTAATGAATATTCTAAGTACATCTAAACTAAATTTAGTTGCACAATAAAATTCCAAATAAATAGATAGTCATGTGTGGGATTTTTTTATTATTTTTTAATGTATTTTATTGGTATTATTTTTTATTTAAAATTTGAGATACCAGTGCAATGCATGGGTATAGGTCCCGTTTAGGGTTATTACACAAAAATTAGAAAATGTAATTAATGTTTTTGTTTCACCAAACTTATTAATCACAATTTCCAGCAATAATCTTTATTATTTGTACAGCTAAAATCTTTTATAAGTCTACTAAAAGATACCATAATAAAGTCAATTCATACACATTTTTTAGTGGTGGGTAATACCATTACTATTAGTGGTTAACATTATCATTAGTGGAGGGCAACGAATAAAAAAAAAAAACTAAATTTAGAAGCCCTTTCATTTAGGAACAAAATTTATTTGAAATTAAAGTGCTTTTTTTATTCAAATTAACTGATTTTTATTCCACTTGAGGGCAGGTGTATAGTGAACTAATTATTGTTGAAAAGGCATTAGTGAACAGCAAATTTTGTACAGTCACGCTACAGTTAAAATGTGGTAAACGTTGTGCTTTTGAGGGAACCAGAATCACTTTTAGTGAGTGGCATATTCCTATGTTCAAACTCATCCAAAAAGTCAAAAGTGCTTTTCTGAAGGAGAATAACACAGGTTTTGCAAATTGAAATTTGAGAGCAAAGAAAACGAATTCATATCGTGGATATGGGGCCAACTATATTAGTTACATAGTGAAAAGTGAAACTCTTCTTTGTGTAGATTTCACAATCTATTCAAGGCATTGAACAAAAAAGATTCATTAATTGCTATGAATAACGAGCCAAAGAGTAAATTTGTAATGAATGAGTTAGCAAAAAATGCACCCACAGATTTCTAATGTATCAAAATATAACACCTTCAGAGGTTAGTTTAGTTATGTTTTTGTTCTGTTATCTATTTACTTCAGTTAATTTGGAGAGATGGAAATGAAAAATATGAGTGAACAGGAACATAAAACTCTTAAAATAGGGACATCTCCGTTAAAAGAATAGTAAAAGTGTAATTAATATAATTCGAGTATGTACTGCAAATTAATTAACAACTGTACAAGTTTTAGTATGCAAAGAGGAAGCATTTGGAACTTGAAAATAAAAAGTAATAAGCAATTGTCAGAATTTTCCCAAAACCTTCTGTTTGATTTGAAAGCACTAGGCTACCTTAGATGATCTTGAACTCATAGCAAATGTTTTAGAAAAACATAAATTAGACCAAGTTTTAACTGCATCAATTTTCTTCACATATTCACTAGTTGCAGGACAAGCATGGTCTGCATTTTTACTGTTATAGAAGGTATCACAGTATTCGTGTACTGTAAAAAAATAAGTTACTCTAAAAGTAATTTTGAAAATATATTATTTATTATTTTCTTTTGATCTAATAAATTTAATGAATAACTCTGGTAAAGTGAGAATATGAAAAGTAATTCTTTCAAAGTACTAAAATAAAGAATAAGAATGATAAGTAACTTGTTTTCTAACTATTGTTTTGTAATTATCATTGGAGCCACTTTCCCTCTTTTGTATTATTATATATATAAAATAAAAATAGACTACAATAATTTTCGGTCTATATTATTTTATGGTTTTGTTTTGTTTTTTTTATATTTTATAATGTTCATTATTTTCACTCCACTCTCAATATTCCATACATTTATTTTTTTTATTTCATTTTGTACTAATTTAATTATAAATATTAACATATTTATTTAAGATGTTATAAAAAATTAATTTAACGATTTAGAATATACAAAATAAAACAAATAAATTTTGTGTAAAATTGAAAGTTAGATTAAAATTATAAGTTTTCTAAACTATCGGACTAAAATCCCAGTAAAAGAAGAAGTAGGAAGAACAAAATCACAAATAAAGAATTAGATGGGAACTTAAAGTGCAATAGTAGTAAATGATATTAAATTCTTTATTATTAATGAAATGTATAATTATAAGAAATCATATTGATTGTTTTTTGTTATATATATATATTTGTTTGTTATTCAACACAAGATAACAGTACTACTATCTATTCTTTATTTATTATTATTTACATGTCAATCTACTTTAGTCAAGACATTAAATTAGAGAAATTTATAAAGGTCAGACAGTTTTTATTTTTATGAATAACATTATCATCTATTTTTTTTATTCTATTAATTTCATTAAACACGTTCTTTTAAAATAATACTTTTTTCAAACCTATAAATTTTAATATATATATATATATATATATATATATATATATATATATATATATTCTCTTTATTTATTGCTGCGAGAATCATATGTGCATAAACTGATCATTGATCCAAAGAGTATTGTTTGATAAAGATAGGTTCTTCCTGAGTGGACTCTGAAAGATCACCCTACACTTATTTTATTATTATAAAAAAGGTCATCCAAAATGAATGTTTTTATATTTTATTTTAGCCTTTTTACATGGAATGGATTCAAGCTTATTTATAAAGCAATGGAAGAAAATACCAAGAAATAAGGTAGATATTTCAAGTTAGACTGCTTTTTTTAGTACCTCTAAATTTTTAAAAAATATTTAAAGTATCTCTAAATTATTATTCTAGAGATAAAATTGTCTTTTAAAATCTTAAAGTTTTACTATAATTTTTTAATTTATTTTCACTTTGCCATAATATTTCAACTTACTTCCGTCAGTCATCACATAATATTTCAACTTACTTCCGTCAATCATCACACCAAAACATCTTCATTGATTTCGTTTGTTATTATCATCGGTTTACTTTTGTTAACTATCACATCTACACACTTATCAATTATTTAAAATAAATGCTTTATTATATGTTTTGTGGTTGATTTAAGTAGTATATCCGATTTGGGAGTATTTTTTAGTTTTTTATTTTAATTAATAATGTGTTGTGAAATGGATTGTTTTAAAACTGTCATCTGAATTCAAAAAATAATTCCGGAACAATTCATTATGTAACTCATTGTCAAAAAAAAAATAGTTATGAAATAAACAGTTCTGAAACTATTATTCAGATTCAGAAAACAATTCTAAAACAACTCCTTCCAAAACTATTTTTTCGTGAACAATGAATCGCGGAATAGATTGTTGTCTAGAGCTCGATAACAGATCTAAAACAATCCATCTTGAAACTGTTTTATGGCGCCACCACTATACCACCAATACTCTGCTACTGCTAAATCACTACTCCATTAACACACGTCGCATGACACACGCGACCTTTCAAAGCTCCTATTACCAGAAAACACAGCCACTGTCCACCTTCACTGTATATCACGCACCTCCTTCTTTCACTTTTCCATTATTTTAACGTACTAAAAGATAAAATTATCTTTACAAGCAGAATAGTTTAAGAATTTTTTTGAAATTGTCGGAAAAAACCTTGAAGGTGGAGGAAGAAGCAGTCTTCATGTTAACCCTTATGTCAATCCAAGGTTAAGCGTGTGGTAGTGTAATTTGTAATTTGGACCTTGGCCCTCTCTTTAATAACCGAAATAATTAATTGGATGGCTCTGCATTCTACACCCTCGTAAATTTAAACTGCACCCCCATAATATATGTATAAAGACAAAAATATTTCTGTCTTATATTTATATTAAACTTACCTTTTCTTCTTTCCTAATTCCTCTTCTTCTATCTCAGCTGCACTTTCTTACTATGCACTTCTTTTGTGCATTTAGAAAACATTTTTTGTTTCTAGATTATTCAAAATACAAAGATGTTTTTCAAATTGTATATACACAAGATATATTCTGAATTATATATGGTAAAAAATATTTTTTATATTTCAGATTATATAGTTTTAGAAGAGTAAAAATAAATTTCAAATTACATAAAGGTGATATTTTAGATTATAGAGGTGAAGTAAGTAACTCCATTAATTGAAATACGCAATTGATAATTTTTCATCACTGTGTGTACGCAAAAGGAAAATCCCGTGAATGACTGTGGTTGTCTGGAAAATTGTAGTCAAACGCTGACAATCACCTCGGTATGCATACTTGTACATTCATCTGCAAATTGAAGATAATCCTTTAGTCATTAATTTAATATTTCTCTAAATAGCTGAGCACAAACTAAGGGCATGAATAAAAACTATATGAACAAAATGCACTAATTAAAGGCCAGCTTGGTAGTTTTGTTCCTTTTTAAGAAAAACTTTTCAGATATGATTAAATCTATATTTAGCATACACAAAATAATTATGTTGTTTTTTTTATAAAAAAAAACAAATTATACTGCTTACTTTAAAAAAAATCAATCCAAAGATGAATAGACTCAATTAAAAAAAAAAATGGTTCAGACTCCACGTCCCCACCCAGGGCCTATGTAACTATCTTGTACAGACAAAAACTTGCATGCGTACAAGGATGACATTGACAACTCTATTCTCACTGTACTCTCAAACAAACATTCATTTAGGTCTAGCTTTGTACCTTTTCATTATTAGCCCATCTCATCATCTAAGCCTCATCCATTACACTTTTTTACATAGGAGAGATGGTTAGACCCCAAAAACATATTTAGACAAGAGATTGACACTTCACTTCACACCAGTCTTTGGAAACTGTTAAAAAAGCAGAGTTCCAGATGAAACGTGAAAAATATAAATTATTAACTTCTTAAAAACAAATATTTCAGATGTTAAAATTCTAATTTGGAATGTGAAATTAAACCCACTCATGCAGTGTTAAATTATATCTGTAATGTGAAATGTGGAACCCAAAGATACTATGAATGAAGAAGTACATTTACTATTGTTTGATATCTTAGATTGGCACTTCATATGGCAATTATATAAAACAAAAAATTCACAAATACAAAGTAGATGGGAGAGAACAAGGGAGTTCGGACCATGCACTTTATCTTTTTATTTTTTCTTCTGTTGTGTTCTAGACTAGTACTCAATGTATTCAAACTTTGCAAGTTGCAGGTAAAGATTGGGAATTTCTTACAAGATTCTCTGAGCCCCCTCTCTACCAAAACAAGTTTTGAGGTGTGCATCTTTTTTATGTTGGCAGCAACAAGGGTGGTTGCAGCAAGCTCATTTATATCCGACACCGACAGTACTGTGTTTCTGCCACTCTTTCTAAAGGCTGCCACAGACAACAACACTCGGGGATAGGACTTCCGAGTTAAGACGGAACTTTTCCCAAAAGATACAAAAATCAAACACAAAAGTCCAAACGTGAATCTTTAACTTTCACCTTTGCATGCAACCAGTCCTATTAGTTGAAGTAGGTAATGGGCTGCCAGACACCATTACACTGCATTAATTGGTTTTTTTATGTGAATAATTTCCATGAACATCATCAACAAGAACACTACCTCTGAATGAAGCTTTTAATGTAGATTTGAGTAAAGCATTTTACAACAAATTACATTCCAAGTGTCACAAAAACAAATTCAGGAAATTTAGGACAAAATACAAAACCAAGGAAACAAACATGACTTGTTCGTCCAGCCATGATGAACTTGAACTTATGTTGCTTTGGTAGAACGATGGCTTGATACCTGCTGGATCTTCTGGTGGACCATGAGCAGAAGATTTGCCATTTCTTGGATTGGTATTTACACAAGAGGGGATTTCCAAATATGAAGACAGGTTCTTCTTTGGCTGATCACTGATACAAAGTTCAGTGTTTCCTCTTACATCTAACCTTTTACCAAGTTTTCTAATGAACTCATCTGGGAGCTGAAGAACTCCTTCCAGCATGTTCTGGCTGATGTTCAGTTGATCTAAGTTAGGGAGCAAACCTAGATTTGGAGGAACCGCTCCACTGAGACTGTTGTTATCAAGGGAGAGGGCTGTAAGGTTCTTCAGAGACCACAAGGAATTGGGTATGGGGCCAATCAATGCACACCCTGAGAAACTCACTGAGTTCAGCTTGCAAAGGTTCCCTAAGAAGTGGGGTATCTCTGATTTGATGGGGTTGTCATCCATGAGAAAATATTCTAAAAGCTTCAAGTTTGACAGGGTTTCAGGAATCGGCCCACCAACAAAATTGTGACTCAGATCAAGCAAGACTAACCTCTGGAGGCTTCCTAAATCAGGAGGTATTTTTCCTGCAAGCCTGTTTGAGCTCAAATCCATCTTCCGAAGAACTTGAAGTTGTCCTAGTGAGCTAGGAAGGTTCCCTTCAAGTCCATTCCAACTGAGGTCTAAAATGGCAATACTTTTCAAATCTCCAATTTCCATGGGGATTTGACCACTCAAGTTATTATAACTCAGGTCAAGTTGCTCCAAACTCACCAAACCACCAATCTGTCTTGGAATGTTTCCCTGGAAGCTATTCTGAGACAGGCTCAGGACTCTAAGACTAGTAACACCACCCAAAGTTGAAGGTATTTCTCCAGAAAGTGCTGGATTAGACTGCAAAGCCAGGTGTTCTAAGGTAGAGAAAGGACCAAAGAGAGTTGAGGGTAGATTGACAGGTGAAGCAACAAAACAGTTAAAAATTGAAAGTGTTTTCAAATAAGTGAGTTTGAGCAAGGACTTGGAAAGGTAAGCAGAAGGCTTGCAAGGTGGGGAGAGTATATCAGGGCCAATGTGGATCTTTGTGACATGAAAAATTGGTTGGTCATTGCTAACTTCACACTCAACTCCAGGCCATGGGGTGTCAGTACATGGTTGAGGGTGTACTTGGGCCCAGTCAGGGTCATCCACAAGAGCATCCATCACTTCATACAACCCCAACAACTCCTCTTCCATCACCATTTCTTCCCCATGTACACTGCTTCTCATTCCCACCATTCCACAAGCAAACAAAAGGAACACAACAAGGAGAAGAGAGAGAGAGGCCATTTGAGTCAGTATGTGAGGGTTACCAAAAGGCCAAGCTGGGACAAACACAAAAAATTGAGCTGCAAAGTTTGGTGGTTTGGAGGCACATGAAAGGCAAGATCTACTTTCTCTATGTGAGGTTTCTTGAATAGTGTTGGTGGCAAAGGGGAAGAATGTAAAGGGCACTCTAAGCATCTCATTTTTTTGTGTCAGTAGTGAAGCCTGCAAAGAAAAAGCCAAGGCTGGTTGTCTCATTTAGGTTCCCAAATTTGCAATTGTGAGTATGACAGTGTTGGTTTTCATGGAAAAGACAAATTGATTACTATAAAAGGTAAAATACATTTACAGAATAGTTTAATAGTTAATGCATAAAAATGTATAATGCCATTGATAAGACACGACTGTGTAAGCCTGCAAAGTAAAAAGAGATGAACAAACTCAGACTCATAACCTACATTCTTTCTCTGTTCAATCAATCAACATATGCAAGGAAAAACCTTTTTCAGATTTTGAACTACCCAAACAAAAAATATTGTTTCTTTGCCCAGTTAACTGCTATTTTTTTATCCTTTTCTCAGTGTACTATTATGAACTACTGTCCCTGTTCTTCTTATACACTATCCAATTTATCAATTTTGTTTATAATTCAAATTCTGAAAGAAAGCTTTTTAACTTCAAATTAAACCAAATTCCCGAATGTCGTATCACTAGTAGTACAGTACCATTGATATTAGCATACCAATAATATTCGAATACCACTGCACCAAATTTGGGTTGAACTAAATATGATTTTCTTTATTCTATATGTACTCATAGTTCTTTCTTTTTCTTTTTCTTTTTCTACAAATTTACTCTTATACTTTAGATTTGAATATTCAATCTTAAATGAATTCTTTGGATATCAACTCTCCCTTCCAATCAGCTTTGAAGGCATGTGACTTTCGTTATCGTTTGTATCTCACATTTATGCTTTTCACATTTTTTTTATTTTCTTATATATTAATAATTGAGTTCAATTAATTTAAATATAAACATATAATAAAATAAAAACGTAAACATTGTCAAATAATCTATTTCATTTTTATTTTTAAAATCTAAATTTTATTCCTATATAATAAAATAAAATCTTTATTATTCAAAATATAATATGTTAATATATTTTTAAGATACATGGTTTTATCATAATGAAATAGAATAATACTTTTATCCTTGTATGTTTTATTTTTAATTTTTTAAATGTTTGCATAATGCTCAAGAAAATTAGTTACTACAAATTTATTTTAATGTAAAATATTAAAAGATTATCAAACTTGATATTTTGTTTGGGCTCCGATGTATGATGGACTAAGGCCCGAGAATAAGGAAGGGAGAGCTTCTTCCTGCACCTCCATGATATCTTCCTGTACCTCCACAGCTCTGGTAGTGGCGATTGAAGGTGGTGGTCAAAGGCAAATGTTAGAGTTGGTGTGGCAATCGTAATGGTAATTGTAGGCGGTGGAAGGCTGTGGATTCTGGTTTGAGACCCATTTTCGTGACAGTTGTAGGTTTCAAGGTTTGACTTTACATGTTTAATCAGTGATCTGGGTTTGATGTTGTATTGGAAATTGGCATTTTCTTTTTGTATCCCATAATTACCAACTGCACCTCATATTAAGATAAAAAGACTGAAATATCCTTCATCGCTGTACCAGCTCTATAGGCATTGCATCTCCTACTACATCTTCATGTTTCATTGCCACTACACTCTTTAAGAAGAAAAAAAATAAAGAGAGAGTTGTTTTAAAAAAACTCGTTCTAAAAGATGTTATGTATGTTTCAAGAACAATTTTCTAGAAATTATATTAAAGAATGAATCTTATATGTTCCAGAAAATTTAGTAAAAAACCCTGTTTTTGAAAAAATCATTAAAAAAATATCTCATAAGTTTTAGAAAGTTTGTTTTAAAAATTCTACTTGTGAAAGCCTATCCTATAATGTATTTAATATGTTTTAAAAAGTTTATTTCGGAAAATTTATTTGAAAAATCTTATTATAAAAATTTCTGTTTTGAAAATCATATTCTAAAAATCATATATAAAAAATTTCATAAAAACTGTTCTGAGAAGATTTGGAAAATAGACATTCTAGACGTTACCAATGCAAAAAATAAAATGTTGATTTTAAAAATTATGGAGTTTGTATTGATGGGAATAGCATGCCGTGTTGTTGTTGTCTGTCTCCTTGTGTACTTTGAAGGCTATTTATAATGCTGAAATCAACTTACTAAATACAATGTAATATTATTAAGGAATTAGAGATCATCGTATAAGTATAACTGAGTTCTCCCACCAACCACGTGTAAGCCCCTGCAAATCTTAGTAGGGTCATACTGTAAATTGATGTTATACGACATTTAACAAAAAAAAAAAAAAAAAAAAAAGGAAATACAAACGAATAAATAATGAAACTTGGTGAACCTTTTATACTCATCAATCGTATCTTTTAGTGGTCCACATTGACATGGGTCACTTTCAGGAGAACCATGCTTAATTCATCTTCAAGCACCTCCATTTTTTGTGAAATTTTTTATGATGCTCTTCCAATATTCTAAAAAAGATAAATGAGTACTATAATTTGACGAACGAATCTTTTGAGTAGTCCAAATTATGGTGCAGTCTGAATGACCACGTAGCTTAGACAGTTCCAAAACCAAAATAAAGGGTGGGATCAATCCAGACACACAAAAAATAAAGTAATTGAATAATCTCCAAATTTGAATGAAATAAAACCTCGTGAATTTACACTTATCTTATTACCAAATAATTTTTGGAGACTCCAATTTATCATTTGCTCAATACTAAAACAAACACAAATTACTTATATGTTTATTAAAAAAAATCTGCATGTAAGAGCACTGCTAGTGCAGGAGTGATATACTTGGGGGCAGAGAAAAACATTAATGACATGCACGAACGAACCAGTAACCACGACCATTGTGAGGGACGGATAACTAAGTTTGGACTACCTTTAAAATTTTTGCTGAGTCCTTGGGATTCACTTCATCTTAATTAATGATGGCTTTGAAATTTGAACTTCCAATGTAGTTGTTACTAAAAACTGTCTGAAATTTTATATATATTGTCCTTAACTTCCATTCCAGTAAAACTTTTGGTCTGACACATGAATTTTAATTATAATCAATCTAATAAACATATTGCTTATTATAAAAATATCACATTAATTAGATCACAACCATTATAATAAGTTGTTATTATTATGATATATTTTTCCTGTCATGAGTCACTAATACATCATATATTCAATCACAATTAACAAAATTATTAGAATTTGAATAAAATTATAAAAGCGTGTGCATCATGATTTTTTTTATACATGGTTCACCAAATAAGTTCTCATCTTTTTAGTAAATAAATTCAATTGAAATAAAATATAACTCTAATTATAATTAATGTAATTAGGTTGATATATGTATTGTTAGTCATCATCATAAGTAAAATTAATGTAATAAATTCTTATAATAAAGTTTGTCTACATGCATATTTCTTAAGAAAATCATTAGAAGTCAATTAAACACATATCACCTTATCTTGCATGAACAATCAATCATGAACATTTTATTGAATTCTGTGGTTTGGACATCTTATCTTTATGACTGAAAAATCAATAATTAGTATTGTGTTTATCTTATCTCCAAGGTCATCTCCCGATCCTCTCACAAGCATAAAGTTATATTTTGTAACAACACAAAAGAAGAGTACTAAAAGTGTTGTTGCAGTTTTGACAGAAATTACTTGAAAAAAATCACTTCTCACTAAACTCAACATTTCTTCACCAATGCAAAAAATATATTATAACAACCTTGGAGTTGTGTTGCTTGCTACAATCCAATTATGCACTTAGGTTCGAAGCATTTTGAGTTAGATTTACACTTTTTTTTGTAATTATGTTTAGAATAAGAGATTACAATTGACACATCTACCTTCTCGTTTTCAAGTTATTGACCTTCTCACTAAACTTCTATTTACAGTCGCTTTTAATCGTTTTCGAGATAAACTTCTAATAGTAGTGAATCTTATCATAAGTTTACGGGAAATATCAGTTGACTAATTGTAACTGTATACTTGTATGTGGTTGCATGGGGTTCTTATATATAATTTTGCTTCTTTACCAAATACGTTCTTGGTAGGGAGGCCATGTGCTTGCTTGTGATGTTAGTTGTGGTGTTGTGAAGAACAACGGTCCAGCTGCAGTGGTTTATGGTGCCTATATTAGAAGCAATGAAACCTTGAGGCATAATCAATTATCATGATGTATAAATTTTGAGGCATGATGAATTATAGTAATTGATTATGTAAACAATTTCTAAGGATATTTATTATTTGATACACATAATCAATTATGTATGTTTTTTTTTTTTTTTTTTTTTTTTTTTTT
>Ga0209489_108607_pt1 | contig 13671 bp, 5 predicted proteins | sample SiratrowhiteBW_FD_187527 | JGI IMG/M metagenome (GOLD analysis project Ga0209489, IMG submission 187527) | Root nodule microbial communities of legume samples collected from California, USA - Siratro white BW (SPAdes) (version 2) | ecosystem: Host-associated > Plants > Roots > Nodule | place: USA... | reverse complement strand
TTTTTTCTTTTTTTTTTTTTTTTTCTTCATCGTTCTTGTATCTTCTACATCACAAATCAATTTTCACTATTAACCAATCAAAATTATTAGCTTCCATGCTAATTTCCATCCTTTTTTTCCAAATTTTATTCTTGATTATTTTTATTCATCATTTTCAATCTTCTATGAATATACCAACATCGTATATTTCTCCTAATTTTGATCTGTTTCAAAAAGTAAAACATTTCGGATATTTGATCATAATGTAATACTTTATTTAAATTTAATAATTGATTTGTTTGTTTTATTTATTAGAAAATATTATTAAGTCAAAATTTAATAGAAAATTACATTTAGTTATAGATTTTTCAGCTACGTTATTAAATGTGTGATCTAATTTTTTAAAATTTATTAAATAGTAGAATTCTAAACTTATTTATGAGGATAATGTTTTTGGCTTAATAGACAAGAACATAAAAAATTAAGTTAAATCAACTAAAAGAAGATTTTGTATTCATATTAAAAATTACGCATTTATTCTTTTAATAATGTAAATCTTTAGTCTAGAAAATTTCAACCATAACTTTCATAAAATAAATTTAAAAAATAATTTAATTTATAAAATGTTGTTAGAATAATGATTTATAAATATATTGTTATTATTTTATATAAAAGTATTATATCATTTATTTACTAAACTTATTCAAATAATGTTAATTGTGATATCATTTCTTTGTATCAACTTTTATTTCTAGAAAACCTATGATAAGTATAATATTGAGTTTATACTAAAAAAATGTAATATTGTGAATAATTTTTCATCCTAACGCATCAAATAATTCTATTATTATACTTTTAAATTAATGAACATTAAGTTTTAACATTTTAGTAAAGTTTTATTACGATTAAAATAATTGTATTTGACTAAAATAGTTTTTTTCATGGTCACGCTCTCGACAAGGACTTTATCTAGTTCTTCAAACCTACTTGTTTTAAAAACTTAGTCTTTACCTATAGTATAAAAATACAGTTTTATAGATTAAATATTTAAATTAGTAGACTCAACAACTGACTGTTTTATTCAGTTAATATTCAATAATTTTATTGCATTTTCTATTAACAATTAGTAGACTCAACAACTGACTGTTTAGATAAATTAGGAAAACAAACTAGTTAACGGTATAAATATAATTATAGATTTTTTTATACTAATTTATTAGAGTGGGATAATCTTTTTATAAATTCATTAAATATTTGGTGGTGTAATATTTGTTGGTGTAATATATGAACAATCCAATATAATAAAATACAAAAACCAAGTCCAAAATAACGACTAGAATTTTCGAAACCAAACAACGTACTTTTTTATATAAAATCTAATTCAATTTTGAAAAAAAATTAATTAAAAATTATATATATCATGATAATATATATATATATATATATATATATATATATATAATAAAATATTTGTAAATTTAATAAGTTGTAAAATTTACTTGTTATTTATTGGCAAAATGTGTAATAAAATTTACAAATAAATTCAATTATGGTGCTAATACTTAACAAGTGGACTACACTTGTCAGTAAAGTATAATTAATCAAATTTTTATAAACCTATAATTGATTCTGTTTTAGCCTGTGAGGTCTTAATAAAAGTTATCCTTTATTTACTGATAACATTCTATTTATAATCTCTTTATTTATTCAAACAATGGTATTCAAATATTGAATATTAACTGAACATTCAAACGTTAGTAATCAGAATTATTTAATTTTGATACACCAGTTTTCAGTCGTTGCTATTGTTCGTAATACTTGATATTTACAGGGTTAGTATTATTATTGTTCTGTAGCGAGCCATTCCCCCACTCTTCTCCCCCTTTTCGTTTCTGAATAATGAGACTAGTACTAAGCGGAGTATCCTAAGGGTTAAGTCACTTATATTATTTTTTAATTCTCTTTATTATCTTAATTTTTAGAAGAGTAATATCTACTCAAAATTTGGTTTCTACACTAATTTTCCGATAGGAGTGGACAAAAAGAGGTCATAATTTAACTCATCTGTAACTCAATTCTAATCCTGGTCTATTCCCGTAAATATTTCCTGCAGTGAGAGATATTGGGACATTTTTTTTTTATTAATTAAAGATTTTAAACCTGTTTTGATTTTAATTAAAATTTCTTAAGTCGTATGAGTATTGTTTAAACCTATTTTGATCTTAATTGAAAGTTTTTACATAGATTAAGTATGTGTGAATAATATTTATTTTTGAATTCAATATATATATATATATATATATATATATATATATATATATATATATATATATATATTCTCTTGATCTCTTTTTCAATATTTGTCTGAGTTTTTATTTTGTTTTAAATTACTAAAATATTTGTAATTTATTAAGAAACTTTAAACATTTATATTAATTTTTCTTTAATTATTAGATTAATAACTTATTTATAGAGTGTATATTTTGATATCTTTATTTTTTTATAATTACTTAACTTTTATTCATCTATTATTTGATTATCTGATTTTATATTTTTGTAATTATAATTTTTTATCTAACATTAATTAGAATAAGAAAATATGTATATCCTGATAATGTTAAATCCTTTATAATATTATTTTTTATATACAATCATTTAATTAATATTTATAACAATATAAAGGTAAATGTAAGTATAATGTTAGAGAGATAAGACAAAAATTTTGTAGTTGTTAGATATAGATATAAAGATAAAAATCTATATCTATTAGATATCGAGAAAGAAATGATGATGAATTATTACTTTAAATAAATAAATAAAAAAGAGATGGATTCGGACTGCCAAAGTGTTTTTGTGAAGTCATATTTGGTATAATAAATGATTTATTGGCGTCTGATTAATTAAATAAAGTATGAACATAACACCTGTTCGATTCATCGATGGAGAAGCGCGTAACGCTTAAGAGATAGGTGCTGTGTCATGCGTGACGGTGATTGGTGACAGTAGTGGGAACAACGTCACAGCTGTGTCTTCCGAAAATGGTGGCGGGTGAGAAGTGGCTGAGTGACAGCAGGGTATTATATTATACCTGCTGACCTGTGACCAGACATAATCCAATGTTTTGGTGAGAATCATTGGTGGAATTGTGCAAGCATTGAGAAAGTTTTTCTTTTAGGTTTTATTGCAAGGTGGTGACTTGAAGATAGAATAGGGCATTTTATAAGATAAATGACGAATGAAGAAACATAATTGAATGGATATGACGTGGAGACACAACAGCACGTAGATATAGATAGAGAGGTGGGTGATTATAATTGGATAAGCCAAACGAAAGGATCTAGAAATGACTCATGGCTGCCTATAAACAAACTGCAAAACGGTTTTCTAGATTGAAAAAAAATTAAATGTGATTAATTTTACTTAATGATAAAATTTTAATGTTGAGTTTGTTTAAAAAAACGAAATGGAAATTCAGTAGAGAAAAAATGTCTTTTCTTGAATACAGAACTCAAGTTAAGTTGATATACAAAATTCATTAATCATTTGTCAAGAAAAACATATTATTAAAAAAAATAAAAATAAAAAGATAAAGAATAAAAAACATGAAAACATACCAAATTTATGTAAAAATAAATAAATTTTTATAAATAAAGAAAGTTAAAATATATTATAATTTATTGGCATAATTATTATTCTCTAAAAAGATATAAATCACTCTAAAATTTATAATATCATATATGTTTATGCACTATACACTTTCGTCTCTAAAATCTATAATATCATATATGTTACATACACTTTCGTGAACCTTTTAAGTATTCAAAGAATCATATGAGCTGAAGAAAGACTTGATAAATCAAAGAAGATTATCCACATAATTACCAAAGCTGCTTCTGAAAGTACCATCACAACAATGTAAAATTAGGAGTACTTCCATAATTAAGCTCCATCAATATTAACTTAAATGTTTTAAAAATCATATAATTTAATTAATTTGATAGAATATAAAAAAATAAAAAATATATATATATATATATATATATATATATATATTAATATTTATCAAAAGTAAATATTTTTAATTCCGGCCTATACCACGTTGTATGTTTCTAATATTTTAAAAGAATATTTGCTAGTTTTAAATATGTGACATTTTCTAACTGTTCTTTTCCAAATGTTATTCTGACTATGATCAGTTTAACTTTAAAACTGAAAAATATTAATTTATATAATAAAAATAAAAAATAAATTTTAAATTAAAATAATTATATTTTTCAAGTATAAAATTTAGTTTAACATATTTCTCATTCAAGATAAATGATATAATTATATATATAAACCAATAATTTACTTTTAACATTGTGTATTTACTAAAAATAATTATAATTTACTTATACAATTATAATTTATTTTCTGTATATAAATTTTGAAATTATAATTTTAGATCGTAAAAAAAATTATTTTATAATATCTATATTTTATCTCTAGAGAAAAATAAAATAAACCATGTTTTATATTATTTAGAATTTCTAATTAAAATACAAAAAATCATATGTAAATTTAAAAAATATTATTGTTTTTCTTCTTCTTTACAAAATATAACATTAATATAAAATAATTTTATTTATAGTATTTTAATATTTTTTGTGACTAATCGTTCTTTACGCTTAAACTAATAAATGTATATTTTAGATATAAGAATTATATATAATAGTTTTTTTAAATGCCAATTCTTCGTCATTTGATTTGATTTATTTTAGTGGCCTTTATTTGTGTTAATTGTAAATTTTAATTAATTTTCGTATTAAACCCACTTACACACTTTATCTTGCATAGGCAATTTCTAGAGCTCTAAAGCTTGGATTTCGACCTTCTTATACTTGTTGGAAAGTTATAATAGAGTACTAAACTTTATCTGGTGAGAGCAAAAGCCAATCTGAACTTCCAAAAACCCATAAATGTAATGCAATGTCATGGCCCTACACAAACTTTTCTTTTGACTTCTAAAATGTAATGTTAGAATTTGTGAAGTGTTGTATTTTTTTTAAAATAAAGATCTTAGTTAAAGTTGAACGCTAAACTAGATTTATTGCAGATTATTCGAATTGATTTTTTTAGGATTCAATTTGGGATTAATTCTAAGGCTTGTAACACTGACATTCTTGAATTCCTTATTCTACATTTTAATTTTGTACACACAGTTTGAAAATCCGTTCTTATTTCTTTATAAAAATTAGATTTAAATTTGATTTATATATTTGAAAGATTTAACTAGAGTGAACTTTATATTGCAAAATTTAAGAAAAAATTTAAATGCTTGAGAGTGATATAATAGTGGTTTGGTAATAATCAATTTTCAAAGTGAATAATTAGTATTTGAGAGATAATCATAAGGTTTATGTAATTTAGAGGGTGTCATATCAAATAGTGACAAGTGATTACATAGTCATTTTGACAATCTTAATAATAAATACAGTCATTAAATTAGTAATAGTCTATCTTTATATGAAAGATAGAATATATATTTATAGGATATATATTTCTAACATCATTCAACTTAAATAAAGTAACTCCACTAAGTTCTAGGAGTTTTAGTCACAATGGTTAATATATAATAAATTAAGAAAGAAAGCAAATTTACAAATAATGTGTAAAACAGAAGTATATTATATATTATAAAATTTAATAATATAACTTTGTATATGATTAAAAGTTTTTTTATTTTATTTTACTTAAAAAAATGAGAAACTCATTTTATATATAAGATTTTTAAAATTAGATGAGACATCTCCAACCTCGTCCCTGCATAAAGATTAATCCTAACAGTAAATGGACTTATATCTACACTTTACTTGACGATGAAGATCATTTCATAGGTGTCGCAACCGGGATCATGACGAGGCGATCAAAAAATATTTTTATTTATATTTAAATTGAGATTGGAGTTGCCACCATAGTTTATTATGGAAAATCATAGAAAAACTAAATAAAAATGTCTACGAACCAGATTCAAAGATTCGGGAGTCGGTTACGTGTGAGGAAGGTATTAACATCCCCACAACGCTCGTCATAAGACGGTACCCTTATCAAATGAATAAAAATAAGTGTGGTTTTAAAAAACGTCATTTTTCCCAAATAATAACAATAATAATGAGACTAAAGACAAAACAAGCAAATATATAAAAAAACAAAACAAACAAGAAAACATGCTTATAAAAATCATAACAATAAATAATAATTAGGCGGATAAAAATAACAAACAAAAATAAAACAAACAAACATATATATTTTTTATTTATTTGGGCCCGACATGGCTTAACCTTGGTCCTACGTATCTCTATACATGATAGAAAATCAGGTACACGTAATTCTATTTTAAAAATTTGTTGGATGACATTTGATATTTTTTAGCTTATGAATATTTTCTTTTATTTTTGGCAATTTATTTTATATAATTTTTTTAATTATTTTCTATTTTATTATTCTTTTCTCTTAATAATTATTTATTTAATGGAAACTCGGGATAAGACTGTTTTTTTTATATTTAAAAATGTTTATTAAAAAAACTATTTTTATTTTAATTTGAGAACAGAACTGATTTTTATTATCTTAAAGAAATTGTTTTTATACTTTAAAAAAACATATCCTTTTTAATTTTTTATTCATTATTTTCAAAAAAATAACTATTTTTCATAAAAAAAAACTTTTTCTTTTATTTTATTTTTAAATTGTCTTTATATTTCATTTTCGAAAAACGTGTTTCTATTACCTTATTTTCGTAAAAAAATGTTTATATTTATTATCGAAAAGAGATGTTTTTATATTTATCTCATTTTTATTATTTTTAAAGATGTTTTTATCTTTATTATTTTAGGACTGTTTTGAAACATTTTCCCTTTTTTATTTTGAAAATTTATATTTTCGATATTTTTTCCAAGAACTATTAATAATTTATTAAATTTTAGAAAGCATTTCGTTCGTTCCTCGAAAATTGGAAAATGTTTTATAATTTTTTATTATTATTATTATTTATTTTTTTTAAATCAAAGAGACAAGGGATGAACCTCAACATATCATAATAACCATCAAACAGAGCAACCACATGTATGTGATAAGTATATAACACAGAGTAAATAGAGCGTACCAGTTGAAGATCCTCCAAAAGCACGTTCCCTTCTTCTCTGAACTCTCACCTTCAAATGATCTACTCACTAATATTCAGGACCCTTTTTAGTATCTCTAGTGGATACACACTTGCTCACTATGCATATTTATACTAATTCTAGTCAGCCCACTCTTAATTCAAATTTTAAATCCCTTAATTCCTAATTATTCACACTTAATTATAAATTGTGAACTGCCAATTGATTATTCTCTTTTAATTCATATTCAAATCTATTAATTTCTAATTATCCCCATTTATGACACCAACTGACTGTTAAATCCCAAAGACGAACACAGACTGAAAAATGGGTAGAATTGTACCATTATTGTTGTTATGGCATCATAACCTCCCATACATATAATCAAGTTCGAAAATAAATAAATATGGGGAATAAATGGGAAATATTGGAGGTAATGTGGCTGAAACATTTTATTATTATTTTTTTAATTCGTTTTTTCTTTATTATTTTCCATTTTTACATTTATTGAAAGCAACCTAAATAACACAACAATAGAAATAGATACTTAAACTTTTTTTATTTTATTTTAATATTATTATTATTTTGAAATATATATTTATTATCATTATTTTTTTATACTTTTCGAAAAATAAACAAATTATCTAATTACTATTTTAGAACATTAACCAAATGGAGCCTGTAAAATAAAAAGGATGAGCATAACAATTCAAAAAGAAAATGCATCAATTATTAGACAATCAGCATTTAATTGAAAATCATCAGTATTTAATCACTATTAAGCAGAAAATCGTTTGCAATTAATCAGAATAATGATAAGATCAACTATTCAAATTTCTAGCCTTTCTAAATTTTTTTTAAATTTATTTTCAATTAATTTTCATATCATTAATGGGCATCAGAAAAGGCAAGCAAAGAGAGGATGTAACATGGCAACACTTTAATAACAATTTTATTTTTATTATTATTATTTTTTAGCAAATTTTTAATAGACTGATTTTCTTTACTTTTTTTTTCTTTTTTACGAATTTTATTTTAACTTTATTCATAAAATAGAATGGAACCAAAACTCTTTTTTTTATTTAAATAATAACACACATTTTTATTTTAATTGTATATTGTTTTATATTTTGAAATAATTTTATTTGCCCGAACGAAATTGGGTATTGACAATAGGTCATTTTCTCGATATTGTATCAATGACCTGCATACTTAAGCTAAAAGATATGAATATTTCATTTGCTAGATCCAACCAACAGCGTTATTCTACTATAATGTTGCACAAGTTTGAGATTGTCAACTAACTCAATTATCCTTTATCCTTGTTGTCTACCAAACTTAACAAATGACATGTGAATATAAATATTTCACCTCCCATTCAACTTATTAAGGAGTCCATTCTCTCTTATCGTAGTTGGGAGAAACACTTGAAAAGTACCCTATCTATAGTAGAGTTGGTGGACAACAAAGTAAAGAGAAAGATCTTAAATGACCACTCAAGAGTTGGTGGACAACAAAGTAAAGAGAAAGATCTTAAATGACCACAACAAGATGAGAGAGGCCTCTCTAAAGGTATGTTTACATCCGCGGATGGAAATGTGGTAATATATTGCTTGCAAGAAGAGTTATAAATTTAAGAAATAAATTAAAACTAAGAAAAGTACCAAACTTTTTCAATGTTCTTTCTCCTCATTATAGTAGAGATTTGTGGGAAAGATAGAAAAATGATTTTTTATTTTTTAAATAATTATATTATATAATATAATAATAATACTTATTAATATGAAATATTATTATTAAAATAGTAATAAATTTAATAAAATTATAAAATAATAAAAAAATATTAAGGAAAATAAAAACATTGATAATAAATTTATAAAATAATAAAATATTTTTTATTTTAAAATAATAAATAATTAAAATTAAAAATTTTAAAATAATTTATAAATATTTTTTTATAAATAATTATAATAATATATAATCGATTATGTTGGTAAGGTAAGATTTGAGTGGAAAGTATGTGAAAGTTTGTGAATGGTGTGATAGATGTAATAATATTTTAGTATATAAAATTATAAAATACAAATTTATTTTTAAAATTAAAAATAAACCCTAAACCCTGAATCTAAACAACCAAATTTTTTATACACTTTCATCTCAAATCCACTCTCCCAAATCCACTCTCTAATCCAAACATATCCTAAGGGTTCTAAAGGGAAATTCTCATAAAGATTTCACTGGATCTTGTTGAGGGGCTCTTTTGTCTCTATTTTGAGTTGTGGGGTGTATTGTGTGGTAGGAGATGATTGCTTAGGACTATTTTTTTTTTTTTTTTACATACTTGATTATCTTCTTTTGGATTACTCTAATATTTGGTTTATAGATTGTAATTTGATATCATAAAAAAAAGCATGTAATTTATTTTTTATTTATATTTAGTATAATGAATGGATTGATATTTGGTTTATGACTTGTAATTTGATATATCTATGAACACATGTAATTTATTTTTTACTTATATTTAGTATGATGAATAGACTTTAGTCTAGGTATAATATGTCTAATGTAACTTGGAAAATCCTTCAAGACAAAACAAAAAATATATATTTAAATATATATTATTGTACTATAAGAAGAACCGACTACCTAAACCAAGATATAATTGCATAATTTTGTCAGTTATTTTAGTCGATCGAGGAGTGATCGGCTTACATAGGGCCGACCGAACACCAAACGGCATAAGATGACTTTCGCACACAAGTTATCAAATTTAATGGAGATAAGCACCAAGACACGTGGCAACCACCAATTGGAAGGTCACAATGGACCACAGGCCCACTCACTGCAAGGCCCATCCAAGCACTATAAAAGGCAAGGTGGTCCCATGTACTCTTACTCTATCCAATTTTTATCCTATTCTACTCAGGCTCGTACCGACTTGAGTGTTAGAGTGCATGCAGGACCCCATCTGAGATTGTGTGTGATACAAGACTTTGAAATAAAGAAAGCAATCAGAATAGTCAAGAAGTGGAAGAACCAAAAGACATTGTTGCTTATTGGGGCTAATCCGTCTCTTGAATAGTAAAGAAGTGAAAGAAGCAAAAGACATTGTTGCTTGACATTGTTGCTTATTGGGGCTAATCTGTCTCTTAAATATATATATATATATATATATATATATATATATATATATATATATATATATATATGATGTTTTTATTGTAAAATAAAAACATGATGGGAATAATTAATTATAAACATTCCACAAGATCATCAGAATTCACGATTCTCACATATAGGATAATAAGAGAGACTTACCTTGATCCATGAGATATCTTCTTTCTTCTCTTTATCTCTTTTCTTTATTCTCCTTTCTCCCAATCTATCTCTTTCAGTCACTTTAATCTCCACACACGTTATTAATGGTTAACTGTGAAGAACGCTTATACTACAGAGACAGAACCCTATGTTCTCTATAAAACCTATCTCCATCAGATGGGTTACTTATCAATTATTTATAAAATAAACCACTTCTCATAATTACCAAAATGTCCTTTTAGTTTTATTAAATCACATACAGAACCATAATAATATTTCACATGAGTCACATTATAGAATAATTTATTTATTTATTCTAACATTCTCCCACTTGACTCATGTGATGCTATAATACTTCATGATTTAATAAATTACATAAGCCATAATGCGCATTAAAGGACATTCAATAAAATTGGTTCCATCATTCGACATACTTAAAGATATAGGATAATAAGAGTCATTCAATCGACACATTTCCTTCCATGTACTACTGTATCATCCTTCTCCTTAATATGACCTCATAATGAGAAGTCCATAATGGGTTCAAACATAATGTCATCTTTCATCATCAATAATAGCATAATTTGTTTTCCACATCATAATCATAATTTGCATGCATATTCATAAAGTAGAAAACATATATTTCAGAAACTTGAACAACAATGAGCTCAGAGTGTTAAGTAGCATTAATAAACATTTAACATTCACTAGTACACATAATGCCCATCTTCTTTACATGGCCAGTAAATACTTTGGACGGTAACCCTTTTGTTAAAGGGTCAACAATCATAAGATCGGTGCTGACATGTTCTGTTGACACTCTTATGTTTCTGAACTTCTTCTTTAACGACAAAGTATTTCAATTCCATAAGTTTAGCACCTTTGGAACACTTGTCGTTTTTTAGAAAAGAAGACTTTTACGGAATTATCACAAGAAGTTTTCAGCGACCTGGCAATAATGTTAACAATCCCAAGTCTTGAAATAATATTCCGTAGCCAATTAGCCTGAAATGTGGCCTCAAAGCATGCCACAAATACAGCTTTCATGTGGATGCAACAATGACTAGCTGCTTCGTACTTTTCTATGAAATCATTCCTCTGACTAAAGATACACATAATCAATGTAAACTTTCTTGTATCTATACAACCATAATTAATTTGAATCTGTATATTCAATCACCTCAAGATGATCATATCTCATTTAAGCATGTGATTATTTGTTCCTTACAAATATCTCAAGACTTTCTTTGCAGCTTTCCAATGATCCAATCCTGGATTACTCTGTTATCTACCAAGCATACCAACTGTAAAACTAATATCTGGCCTCGTACATGTTTGAGCATACATCAAACTCCCAACAATAGATGCATAAGAAATATTCTCCATATGTTTCCGTTCCAACTCATTCTTTGGACATTGCATGAGACTAAATTTATCTCCTTTCTATATTGGAACGGGAGACGTTGAACATTTATCCATTCTGAACCTCTCTAAAACTTTATTGATATATGCTTTTTGAGACAAACCCAACAATCCTTGTGATCTATTACGAAATATTTCTATTCCTATCACAAAGTATGTCTCGCCCATATCTTTCATTTCAAAGTTATTAGAGAGAAACTTCTTAGTCTCACTTAACAGACCAAGATCATTAGTTGCAAGCAAGATATCATCAACATACAGAATCAGAAATATAAACTTGCTCTCACTGACCTTCAGATATATACATCGATCAACAATGTTTTCCTTAAATCCAAAGGACGTAATAGTATCATTGAACTTAAGATACCATTGCCTGGAAGCCTGTTTAAGTCCGTATATTGACTTCTTAAGTTTACACACCATGTGTTTCTTTCCTTCTTCATTGAACCCTACTAGTTGGTCCATATAAACATCCTCTTCTAAATCCCCATTCAGAAAAGCGGTTTTAACATCCATTTGGTGCAACTCAAGATCATAATGAGCTACCAATGCCATGATGATTCTGAAAGAATCTTTCTTAGAAACAGGAGAAAATGTTTCCTTATAATCAATGTCATCCTTCTGAGTAAAACCTTTGGCAACCAATCGAGCCTTGTAACGTTCGATATTGCCATGAGAGTCACGTTTAGTCTTGAAGACCCATTTACAACCAACTCTCTTACATCCTTCTGGCAATTCTACAAGATCTCATACACAATTTTGTGCCATTGACTTAAGCTCATCTTTCATGGCATCTAACCATTTATCAGAATTATCACTATTCATGGCTTCTGAAAATGAAACTGGATTATTATCAATACTTAAGTCATTTTCTGACTCTTGTAAATAAACCACATAATCATTCGAAATAGCAGATCTCTTTTCTCTTTGAGATCTTCTTAATACTATTTCTTGTGGTTGTTCTACTACAGGTTCATTGTTAACTTCGGGATCATTATTTTGTTCTTCTTGATCATTGTGTGGTTCATCAGTAAGAGGAACAACAATCCTTGAAGTAGAAGTACTAGTTAAAGGAACTTGTACTCTAACTTCCTTAATCTCCACATTTCATGAAGCTTCACTCTCACTGGTTTCACCATTCTCAATGAACCGAGCATTTCCAGTTTCAACAATCCGTGTGCTATGGGTAGGACAATAAAATCTATACCCCCCCAAACATACAAGTGTCTTAAACTGGGTTTCCTTCCTGTCCACAATTCAAAAGGTGTCTTTTGAACTGCCTTACTAGGAACCCTATTCAACAGATACATGGCAGTTTTTTAAAGCATACATCCACACCGATACAGGTAAAGATGAATTGCTTAACATGCTCCTAACCATATCCATTAAGGTTCGATTACGTCTTTCTGATACACCATTTTGTTGTGGTGTACCCGACATTGTGTATTTAGCACAAATACCACGTTGCTCTAGGAACTTAGCAAGCGGACCAGGATGTTGACCACTTTCATCATATCTTCCATAATACTCACCACCTCTATCTGATCTTACGACTTTCACCTTTCTGTCTAATTGCCTTTCCACTTCATTTATATAAATTTCCAAGACATTCACTGCTTGAGATTTCTCATGCAGTAAATAGACATGTCCATAACGTGAAAAATCATCAGTAAAAGTGATAAAATACTCTTATATAAACTGAAACAACCATTCCCAAACTTAAAAGAGTATCCAGCAACATCAAGTTTAGACAAAGAAATTAAATTTCTAGAGATACTAGGTACATAAAAAGTATCCAACAAGTCTAAAT
>Ga0209489_108605_pt1 | contig 13674 bp, 13 predicted proteins | sample SiratrowhiteBW_FD_187527 | JGI IMG/M metagenome (GOLD analysis project Ga0209489, IMG submission 187527) | Root nodule microbial communities of legume samples collected from California, USA - Siratro white BW (SPAdes) (version 2) | ecosystem: Host-associated > Plants > Roots > Nodule | place... | reverse complement strand
TTATATTTTTAACAAAATGAAGTATAAGAAAAAAATTATGATGGGCGAATAAGATGAATATTGATAAAAGGAGATGAATGGGTATGAAGTAGATGGACATAAATGAAGAAGATAAATAAAAAAAAAATATAGATGAAGGATGTGTGTGGATGAAGGAGATGAGTGTGGTGAAAGAGATGAATATGTATATAAAAGATAAATGTAGATGATAGATATGAATGTGAATAAAAAAGATGGGGTGAAAATATTTATAAAAAAATGAAAAAAAAAATTGTTAATGAAAAAAATTTTCATCTTTAAATCTAAGCTTTTAGATTAAGAATAATTTATGATTCATATTAGTTATCACAAAGAAACACGAATTGATAACATATAAATTAACATTTATAAATATTAAAATAAATAAAATTAGTGTCAACTAGGTCAATAATAACCTTATTTTCTTTTAATATTTATTATAGTTAACATTAAGTCTGATACAAACATAAATAATTTTAATTATTAAAAAAATTAAAAGTAATTAATATCATCATAGAGATGACTAAGGCGACTCTAATAATATTTAATAATAAATAAATTCTATTAACGTTACTTAAGTCGATGTTAATATGAAATTAAAAATATTTATTAAAAAATTTATAAATAATTTTACTTTTTAAACTTTTTTTCTTAAATAATTATTGTGTCACATTAAAATCAGTTTAGCCGACTCTATTAATGTTAAACATTAAGGGAACTATATTAGTCTCACCTAAACTAACACTAATTTAGCATGAACACAAATATTTATTTATTAAAAAATAAAATATAATTTTATGTTCTTTTTAACTTTTTTTCTTAAAAATTCTTTTGTGTGACATTAGAGTTAGTTTAGTCAACTCCATTAGTCCAATGTTAAATATATTATATTAATGACAACTAAATTAACACTAATTTGATATTAACACAAGTATTTATTTAATAAAAAATTAAAATTTATTTTATAAGTTGACCAACACTAATATTTAAAATTTAATTTAATATTTTCTTAAGATGTTAAACAATAAAGAAAATGGAAAGGAATCATCTCAAACGAAAAATAAAAAATTATATGTCCGTGATTTAAATTTATTTTTTATTTATTTCTTTGACCTCTAAAAAACGTCTTTTAATATATTAATTCCTTTTACCAGTTTTAATTATTAGACATATATGCTTAGAAAAAAAATATAAATATTTATGAATTTATAATATCAATCTATATGCCAATACTAAAATAATAGTAATAATAAGAAATATATAAAAAAATTGTTGTTAGAACGGAGTACTACAATAAAAAAAAATCAATATCAAAATATTTATAAATATCAAATTAATTCATAAAATCATGTTTCTATGTTGTGTTACGGATTTTGAAGATGTTTTATATTTTCATAAAAGAAGAATATGAATATGACAATTAAAATTATTTACAAATCAAAGAGATTTAATTAAATTTGGAGGAAACGACAACGATGCATTAGTATCATGTTGCCTGAGTTTTGGTTTACAGTTCTATTTGGTTGGAACTTTACTGGAAAGTTACCAGATGAACTATTAAAAAAAAAAAGTAAAATATAGTTGATTTTTTCAATTTAATATAAAATTCAAATTAAATCAAATCAATTCTTTTATCGGCAATGAAAAAATTTATAAATATATAAATATTTAGATAATTACAAAGCTAAAAAGACATATGGAATCAACCAGGAATTGGATTTCAATTCATCCTCTTATCAACTCAACCTTATCAGATAGGGTAACTATTACACGTACAACGTAAAGATTTTACCAAATAAAAAGATGTTACGATTTTTTTTAATAATTATTGTTATATTTATAATTTCAATTCTCTAATGTACATAAATCAATTATATATAGTTTTACCCTTAAAGTTATAATACAAATCAGCTGTTATGTCTTAATATTTATAAACGTATTTTGTGAGTATAATATAATTAAACCTTAATTATATTTGTTGTTAATTAATACTAAATGTACAATATTATATTTTAATATAATAAGTAGTTTAATTCAGTTTGTTGATTTTTATTTTCAGTCTGACATTCAAATTAAATCGGTCTGTTCAAAGAAAATAAATCTAAAAAATTGAAAACAAAATAAAGTTAAGTTTAGCCGATTATTATTATTATTATTATTTTGAATTGCTTGAGTTTTCAACTGTATAGTTATTTTAATTTGAATGATTATGTACAGGAGCAATTGTTGGTAGAGAGAGTTACATATTCTTTGTGGATCTTAACTATTTGTTTGGTTATAATATTATATTTTGATTAGTCAATTTTAACTAGTTTAATTTAGTACATTGTGTCATTTAAAAATTCTTACCCAAATCATTTAAGTGCTCACTCCTCCCCTACAAGGTAATATAAATACTTAAAAGAGGTCAATTTTTTTAGCATGGATGTTTTTTTACCACTTTAAAGTAAGGTGACAGACATGACATCTCCTTACCTAAATTTCTTTAAAATATAGGAAAAGAGTGTATCATTTACTAAAGGTAATTAGGTACAACTGCTTTAATTAATTAGCATTTTCGCTACACACAAAATTTTTTTAAAAATGAAGTATGTACTGCTTAAATAAATAATTATGACTGATACTATACATTCAAAATAATTATAGTAATATTTTATAAGACTATACTTATCATTTAAAAAAATTCTATTAAAGAATTTGAACTTATTTTGCTAATATTCGTTAAACTGTATAGTTATTTGTTATTATTTTTAGAAGTTTGGTGTCTATAAATTTTGCTTTTTTTTGTATCAATATGCAAAAAAAGAGATTTTGGCATGCGATTTTTGAAACTGTTTTATGTTTTTGGCATGCGATTTTTTGTTTTCACTTAGTAATAGTTCATAAAAGAATAGCAGGACAAGGATTTAGTATTATTATTCATGAAAATAAATTCGATGAGATTTATAAAATGAGTAATAATCCATTTTAAAATAATATGAATATAAGAGTGAATAAGCGGTTGATTTATTAAGAAGATTTATTAATAAAATATTATCAATAGAGAAAAGTTAATTTTAGAAGTCTGAAAAATAATAGAAGAATCAAAATGAGATAAAACGACTCATTTGTCTTATGAAATTATGAAGAAAAAGAAAGAGTTAACATAAGAAAAAAAATTGAGTTTGGAGTTTGTTGTACTTTAAAATAAAATAAAAACTGTCTTTATGAACACTTTTCTTACATCAATAATAAATAATAAATAGAGAGATGTTGATATAATGTAGGTGTCCTTTTATAAGTGTTGTAAAAATAATTGTTCTAGTAAAAAACAAAATAGTAGTAGTTTTTTATTTATAGTATTAGTTTCTCTTTTCTTTCTCTCATTATCTTTCTTTTTAAACATGTATTTAAAAATACTAATAGTTTTTCTCATTATCTCTCTTTTTAATTGATAGATGATTATTTGTAACTTATCATAGATGATTATTGAATTTATACTTTATTATTATCACTATAATCCCTATTAAATAGTCTTTAATGACATGCTAAGTTAGTCTATTGTTATATTAGTATGAATATGACTGTGGGGAAATTTGTTGAGTTATCTTAACAATTATTTACAATTTCATCCATGAATTTGTTTTCTTGGATAATTATTTGTTGGAACGACTTAATGAGACTGGGAAGCGAGTTCTAATATTTATCTAAATGACGTCTTTATTAAGACATTACTCAATATCTATGAAGTCTGTTTGGAATGTTGCAAATTGTCATTGATCATCCTAGTTACAAGATGACACAATAATCCTAAGTTAGAAAAATGTAATACTGATAATGTTTTTTCACAGATTTCATTCAATGCACAGTTTTGCATAATGGGATATTTTATACACCCACTCAATAACAGAATTAGTTACATAGGCTACAAGAGCCATACGCGTGTCTATACGGGCAAACTTTACAATTGTCTAATATATATAAATTTTATATCTGAAAAACTAATTATGTCTTAATATTCCCCCTCAAACTTGAGACACATAGCAAAGTCTAAGTTTGTTTCGATTCTTCTCAAATTGATCTTGAGTTAACGCCTGGTCAAACAGTCAGCTACTTGAATTCTTGAAGGCACATGATGAACATCCACTTCTCTCTTTAAAATCATATCTCTTATAAAATGAATATCAATTTCTATGTGTTTACTCCTGACATGCTGAATTAGATTAGAAGCTAATGCCTTTGCACTGAGATTATCACACCAAATCATCGATGGTTGCTTTAATCTCAATCCAAGTTCAATTAACAATGAATTTAGCCACTTAATCTCTGAAGCACCATCAGCTAGGACCCTATATTCGGATTCTGCACTTGAACGAGAGACAACTCTTTGTTTTCGTAAAGACCAGGATATCAAATTATCATCAAGATAAACACAAACTCCTCCTATTGACTTCCGATCATCTAAATTTGTAGCCCAATATGCATTTGTGAAAGCCACAAGTCTCATGTGTTTTATTGGCTTGAAATGTAGACTAAGTTGAAGTGTCCCTTTGAGTTACCTGAAAATTCGTTTCACTCCCTGAAAATGTTTCTCTCTAGGTTGCAACAAAAATTGACTAAGTTTGTTTATAGAGAAGGCAATATCTGGCCGAGTATTAAGAAGGTACTGTAATGAGCCTATGACTCTGCGATATAAAGTGGGATCAACCATCTTTTCACCGTCATTAGTTGAAAATTTACTACCTGTAACCATAGGAGTTGCTGCAGCACCACAATTTATCATGCCAAACCTCTTCAACACATTTAAAATATATATGCCTTGATTAAGATAAAAACCTGAGCTATCCCTCCGAACTTCGATTCTCAAAAAGTAGTATAATGAGCCTAAGTCTTTCAAGGCAAACACCGAGTTTAGTTTACTAGTAAATTCCTTGAGAAAATTTGAGTCATTGCTTGTCACCAAGATATCATCAACATAAACAAGTATGAACATAGTGAGCTTGGAATTATGAAGATAAAATAATGAGATGTCACTCACAGTGTTCTAAAAACCCCATTCCTGTAAAGTGAGTCGTAGACGAGCAAACCATGCACGTGGGGCCTGTTTGAGTCCATAGATAACTTTCACAAGTTTACACACATGTTTTGGACGTTTTTGATCAATGAACCTTTCAGATTGCTTCATTAAAACATCTTCCTTAAGATAGCCATTTAAGAATGCATTATTCACATCTAGTTGCTTCACATCCCAATTGAAAGTAATTGCAATACTAAGGATGATGCGAATGCTGGTTGGCTTAACAACTAGACTGAAAGCATCAGTATAATCCACACCTTCAACTTGCTGGAAGCTCTTAGCAACAAGTCGTGCTTTGTGTTTAAGAATAGATCCACCAGCTTTGAATTTTGTCTTGTAAACCCATTTACAATCTACTAATTTTTGGTTGCCTTCACAAGGTACTAAAACCCATGTTTTGCTGCGTTATAGAGCAGAGAACTCTTCTAACATTGCTTGCTTCCAACAAGGAGTAGAAAGGGCTTCTTTAGTTGTTTTGGGTTCTAAGTTGTTGTTTCGTAGACTTTGGCCAATAGAACCAATGTAGGGAACTTGGGTTTGTAAAATCCAGCACGAGATCTAGTTATCATTTGATGTTGTACTGGTTGTTGTATTGAATTCTCTGCTTCAAGGGAAAGAGAGTCTTTTGAGTTCTCACAATCTGGCTGTTGGATTTGGCTATGATGACTTGGCCTGTTTGATTATGTGTTGAGCTCAACACACTGGAGCTGTTGATATTGTTTCCTCATGATTTTGAAACTGAATCACATGTGTGTAAGTTGGATGTACGCAGAGGACTGTCCATTTGACTATCCATTTGAGTTCTTGTGGCTTCCTCACTTTGTCCATTTCTTAGTTTGTATTATGAGTCATGAGCAATAAATGGTATAATACATTCATTTCCAGAAGATGATGCTTTTCTATCAAGAAAACCTGCAACACAAGGAAAACTAAAAGCATAAAAAATTACATGTCTTGAAATATAGACACCGCCAATGGAACTCAAGCATTTGAATTAGAAATCCCTTTCATTTTAGCGAGATATTCCTCCATCTTCAAATTCCCTTTGCGAGTCTGATGGAGATCCGCCTGAATCACCATGACTCTAGACTTCATCGACGCACAAATAAGTTCCTTAGCGCTCATCCATAACTCTTGTGTTGTTTTGCAGTGAAGAAGTTGTGCGCTAACTTTTACCGTCATTGTGTTTCGCAACCAGCCTACGAGTAATCCATTGATTGCAAACCATTCTTCGAATGCTGAATTTGAGATTGTCATCGTGCCTTCAGCAATGCGGGGAGAAGGTGCTGCTCCTGTGTCGTCAATGTGCGACACAAGTAGATTTCCTCCGATAAAAGGAAGAACCATTGATTCCCACACCAAATAGTTGCTTCAATCTAGCTTGATTGAAGCGATTTGGCTTGATGCATTGAACAACAAATACGTCTTCATCGAAAAGGAAGAAGACACTGCAGAAACGTTACCTGAGATTGACATTTTTTTTCTCGCTCTTGATACCAAGTTAGAAAAAAGTAATACTGATAATGTTTTTCCACAGATTTCATTCAATGCACAGTTTTGTATAGTGGGATATTTTATACACCCACTCAGTAACAAAATTTGTTACATAGGCCATAAGAGCCATACGCGTGTCTACACTGGCAAATTTTACAGCTGTCTAACATAAACTTTACAACTGTCTAACATATATAATTTTTATATATGAAAAACTAATTATGTCTTAACAACCTAGAAGATTTTGAGTATCATTTGAGATCTGAACAAAAAATTAGAAACATTAATTAACTTAATATGTTTTTGTTGCATTTCTATTCGTACCAACTTCATTTATGTTACTTTCAATTTCATTAAATCTAATCTAGATAGAAAAGTTAATTCTTCCTATACTTTTATGGTTTTCGATATTTGTTCAACTATTTTATTTGACTACATTCAAAATGTAGGTCTATATTTATATTTTAGTAAAGTTTGTTGATGTTAGAGTAAAATTTATTTATTTAAGTTCGTTTATTTGATTAATTATTATTAAACAATAAAAAATAAAATATAAATATGTTTTATATGTAAAACAAAAGATTTTTATATATACCATATATAGTAAGTGAAGTTTTGTTTAGATGATAAATCCATAATCTTAAGGTAGTATTGTACCTCATAAGTTATTTCACATCTTTATTTCGTGTTGTAAAATATGCTTTCATTCTACGTTTCCTAAGATAATTATGGAAAGCCCTTGTCAACATAAACAATTAATCTCTTAAAGTATGAGTTAAAACTGTTATGTATCAACAACTCTTTATGTAACTTTAAAAACTATTAATCATGTAAAGTTCATCCTTTACTCAATTTTTGAGTGAAAGCTCTCATTTAGGTTTGGTAAGTAAGATTAGTTATCAAGATCATGATATTTAAAGAAGAGTCATTTTAATTTGATAAGTAAGATCAGTTATCAAGATCATAATATTTAAAGAAGAGTCATTTTAATACATGTATGAAGGGTATTTAATACAAATTTTCAATTCCACGTTATCAAACTTAAAAGATAATTTTTTTAAGCTGAAACTGAAACTGCTTAATAGTTAGAAAATGTATCTTTTAAACTGTAACAAATCTTCCTTCTTTACTCTATGTAAATGTATCTTTCAAACAGTAGAAAAACATATGTTTAATAATATAAAAAAAACTTAAAAAAAATAATTTTGTGCTCAAAATCTTGTGTCCCAAAATTTTGTAAAACCAATTTTTTTCATTCAACAATCTAAAAACCATTTTTTTTTCATCTAACAGTTTAAAAAAATGATAATCTTTGTAGTTGTTTAAGACGCTACTCCTCTTCATAATGAGCAAAACCTGTTATACAAGTAGTATATTTAAATAATTGTATTGCTTAAATTAGATAAATTTATAATTTTATAACATGTAAACATATATTTTATAATTTTAAACAATTTATAATCTAATACAGTTTTATAATTTTATGTATTATATAAAAGGAAGTTTCTAAGATAGGAGAAACTTTAAAATATATTAACATACATTTTAAATGAATCCTTTTTTAGTGGTCCACATCATGAACTTGATAAAGAACTCTACAATAAGTATCCTCCTGGATTTATTTGCTCATAAGGAGTTCTCTAATATTGTATGTTACCTATGCAGACTCCTATATGGCCTCAAGTAATCATTTCATGCATAGTTTGAGTGTTTTCAAACTATCATTTAGCAATTTGGAATGAAACAGTGTTGTTGAACATTTTCTATTCTATCGTCATATTCTAACGTCATCCTCACCAAGGATGTATATATGAATGATATTATTATCGCATTTAGTTATAAAGACATATATGAATGATATTATTATCGCATTTAGTTATAAAGACAGTATTGTATAACTAAAATAATATCTTACTTAAAAGTTTCAAACAAAATATCTTAGATCCTTGAGGTATTTCCCAGATATAGAAGTGGCATAATTTAAGGATGATTTGGTCATATTTAAAAAGCAATATTTTATCGACATTCTAAAAGAAACATGGATGATATATGTTAAACTTATAGAGACATAAATGGATCCAAGTGTCAAACTTGTACTTGACTGTGAAAACCTTATTTTGATCCTCCGGAGATCTAAAAGGATGATTGGTAAGCTAAATTACCTCACTATGACTTGTCCTGAAATTGTTTTTGTCATGAGTGTAATAAGTCAATTTTTAGAACCTTCTTGTCAAACCCATTGGGTAATAGTTGTACGAATCCTAAAGTATATTAAAAAGACTACTAAAAAATGACTCATTTATGAAGATAAGATAAATACTCAAATTGTTTAGTATTTTGACTTTTACCAGGTAGGCTTGCTAAGCGATAAACACTTCAGTGTATTGTGTTCTTGTTGGAAGTAATTTAATATCATGAAAAAAAGTAAGAAAAAATGTTATGAAAAGGTCAAAAGCAAAAGCAAAATACAAGACAGTCACGTTATTCACTTATGAGTCCATGTGGCTAAAACAACTCCTCAAAGAGCTTAAATTTGAAGAAAGTTTCCAAATGCACCTTCTATGCGACAACTAGGCAACATTACACATTTTCTCTAATCCTGACTTTCATGAGACGACTAGACATATTGAGGTAGATTCTAGTTTCAAAAAAAAAAAAAAAAAAACTAGAGTCTAAAGACATCACCATTAGATTTGTCAATTCTAGTGAACAGTTGGATGACATATGCACCGAGTGTCTAAGAAGACTGAGGATCAATTATGTTTGTAGCAAGTAGGGCACATACGACCAACATGTTTCAGCAAGAGGCGGTGTAATATAACTATAGAAATAAGGACTTGATCTTATATAACAAGAAATATTATTATAATTATCAAAATAAAGAGATGATCATATATAATCAAGAATATATAGATTACATATATACAAATATTATTTAGAATATTTTTATTTATTCCCATATTATATATTTGTTATCAAAGGATAAAAAATCTTCTCTATTTATTGCATAGATTCCTTTTTCTCAATATAAATAAAAACACCTTTTTGTATCAGAAACACACAATTCAACTTAATGTTTCTCTCTTCCCTATAGTTTAACAACCATTATCAATTATGAATCGCTTCACCGTCCTATCGGTTTAGTTCTCCACTAGACTCTTCCACCTCTTAAAATCCTCAAAGGGGTTTCCCTTTGTCTTCTAAGGATAGACACATAACTTCTTCAAGTAGCTATCTATAGTCGACAAGAAGCATATAACATCAAAGTGTGATGTAGTTGTAGAGTTCCTTCATTCTTTATTTTCCTACATTGAAATGAACCCTACAAATTTTCCTTCAGACATAATGATAAAAGAATTTCAACCTCTCAACTTTGTCACTTCCAAACAAGTCTTGCTTCTTCTCAACTAAGTATTTCTCGCTGATATGACCTAATATTCTATGTCATATCTTAGTCTTAAACAAGAAGTCTTCTCAATAGCAAATGTTGAGCAAAATACTACAACACCTTGCAAGACATACAAGTCATTCTTTCTCACACCTTTCATCATTATGGTGGATCATCTCATCACCTTCAACATCCCCTGCTCACCTTTAAACATATATCCATTATTCTCAAGTTCACCAAAGGATATCATATTACGTTTCAAGCTAGGTACAAACATAACTTCTTCAAGCACTCTCTTAATTCCAGTGTCTAAACAAAACTTAATGGTTATATTACAAGACTTGTTATTGCTAAGGAGGACTGAACTTCTTTCATGTTTTGTAAACCTCTAGAACCGTAGACGATTATTTGTCATGTGGAATGTGCAACCAAAATCCATTATCCACTCAATTTTTTTAGTGTTGCTTGACATCGTAAGGACCTCTAATGATTCATAACTATCTTTAACTACAAATGTTTTCTTAAATATAGATGAATTATCAATATTAGACAATCTATTAGATCCAAATGATTTGTGAAAGTTCTTACCCTTCTTTTGTCTTTTAAGACAAAACTTTCTAATGTGACTTTCCTTCTTGTGATGGAAACATTTGATATTCGGTGCACCTCCACCATTAGGAGATGTAGACTTTGACCTCTTTCTACCACCTTTACTATCACTAGTACATATTTTTCCTTTACTACAAGGTCGTCTCCACTACTAAATGGCTTAACATCAAAATTTTCATTTAACTCCTTTGACCTCGAAGCCATATGAAACTCTCAAGAGAGAGAGTTTCTCTTCCACACAAAAAGGTTTCTTTGAAACTATCATGTGTTTTAGGAAACAAATATAACAACATCTAATCCTCATCATCAATATGATTATTTATGTTCTCTTGATTAAGAATCAACTAATTGAATTCATGCAGTTGTTCGCTAATTGTCTTGCCACTACTTATCTTGTATAAGTACCATGGTTGCTTTAGATACAAACAATTTACTAGAGATTTGCATAAGCTCTCAAGTTTCGGTAATAATCCCATTGTGGTTTTCTCCTTTCATACTTGTCTCAACACCTTGTCATCAAGGCTAAGAACAATAGGAATGTGAGTCTTCTCCAACAATGTTTTCTTGTCCTTTTCTGTCATGGCTATGTCAAACTCAAAGTCACATTCCAACACTTCAGTGGGGCTTTGTTGAACCAAAAGAGCACACATATTTAATCGCCCTAATTAGAAATTTATACTAGTGAATTTCTCAACATCATACTTTGCTAAAGTTATGATGATTGAATTCCATGTTCATCGCACCAATTTGTGTAGTAAAATGATTGAATAAATCCACTACAAGACCATCTAATAACACAAACACAAATCTGATAATAGAGAAGAAGCTGCAAAAGATCAATAAAAGGAAAATGAAGGAGTAACCAAGAAAGAATATAACGCACCAAAGTAATGTGATTCAATTGAAATATAAATGAACTTCAATTTACATTCATGACAAAATTCACTACGAACGAAATATTACAACTTACAACTCAGAGTTTCTTTCTTAATGAACTCCTACTTTATACAAAGTATTAGTTGAACTTTCAATTCTCAATAAGTTACAATTTTCGTTACATGTTCTTATTTATATAGCACAACTAACTTTCATAAAATGTACCTAGACATACAAAGAAGACATATGAACCATATTTCCCACTTTTGAACAGAAATGTCTACACGATAGCAATAATCTCAATGCTAAAAGATTAGACGCTCTACTTAGAATATCTAGTGTTGTAAACACTATCTTTTGGTGTATGCTTTAATGATGTTAGAAAGAGTTATCTTTATATATTTTTTTAAATTATATATATATATATATATATATATATATATATATATATATATATATATATATATATATTGAAAACGTTTTAGGCTGAGTTCAAGAGGGGGGTGAATTGAACTTTGAAAGAGTTTTCTAGTTTAGACCTCTGAAAATAGTTTTCACAATTTGAAAAAATTTAATGAATCTCAATGCTAAAGATATAAGGTGCAGTGAAGAAATAAATTGATTTTAGGTACGAATGAATCAATTTGTTTTACTGGCAGAGAGGAAACTTCAAACAGCACACACAACAGGTTCACAATCACACAGCAACACCTTATGCAGATTAAATTCACATAGTTTCTAGAGCAAAACCAAACCAAGACATGAATCACACAAAGTTACAAATTTGATTAAGAGCAAGGAAGAACAAGATTACAAGATTTACTAGTTTGATATACTTAACACAATTTTATGTTAATTTCAGTCAATATTAACAGATATGATAAAGTCTCCTAACACCAGCAAGATTGCAAAGGCTAATTATCAAAACCAAGACTCAATTTTAGTAGTTGATACAAACTTGAGAATTTTACAGAATGCAAATTCAATTGTCCAGTTATATTATGAACTTAGAACAAGAACACAAATTCTGCAGTACTACACCAATTCAACCAGAGTTTCAATTATTTGGAAAATCACATATCCAAAATTTTATATGCAATACAAAATTTGAAAAGAACCAATCTGTTAAGCAAAACTTCTTTCGCAACTACAACAGATTTGTCAAAACCAACAACAAGTTCAAGTTATAAGTAACAAATTCAATTTTCAAGAAAGAACTTAAACTAGTTTTATCAAGATTACCAGGAATTAATTTAACTTTCAATTAAACTCAATGGGCAGTGCAAGAACAATACAAAGTTGAAAGAGATGGGTCAAGAACAGCAGAACACAGTCAATTATACTAGTTCACCCTTCCTCAAGGGCTACGTCCAGTCTCCTTTGCCCCTCAAGCAAAGAAAATTTAACTAACTTTAATCAATTGTTCAAACACAACAATTACACAATTCTTACTCCCCGTAAGAATCAAACACCCACTGAATTGAGCACCTACTCCCCGTAGTCCCCACTCAAATCAACAATCACACACAGGCTAAGACCTATAGCCTACAACAATACACTATTTTAAATGTTTCACAGATTTATAATCAATTTACACAAATCTTGATAAGAAAGGGATCAAGAATGGTAAAGAAAAAACTCCCTGATTGGTGTATAGAAGAGGCCTTTGCACAGTGTTGAAGAACTTCAATAGCACAGTGCTGGTCAAGCGTTACTCTTCAACAAAAAACCTCAATTGATTTTTACCGAGAACCTCTCAATTGCCCAAAAATGTTTCACATTATTCTACTGTATTGATTCTCAATTTTCGAAGTGTCTCAGTATTATGTCGTATGTTAAAAACCTTGTTGTTTTTATAGAAGAAAAAGCCCCAATTCTATTTTCAAAAAACAGTTAATTCAATTCTATCAGACATCGAATAACTCGATTTCATGAATACTGGAATCGCTTTATTTTTGCCATTTAAAAACTAGTTTGAACCAAAACTTAGCTAACTTTTTTTGTTAAATCTTTACTCACTTTTAGACCATTGTGTTGTTGGACTTCTCCTCGACTATGCATAGGTTCTTTGACAATCAAGCCTAAACCCACTCACACCAGACCAAGACCTAAACCACATCCAATTGCTTGTTTGTTTTGTCTTGTTGAGCTTGTCTTACATGGCTTTATCAAATCATTAGTCTTATGAAAATACAAATATATATATATATATATATATATATATATATATATA
>Ga0209489_108603_pt1 | contig 13678 bp, 3 predicted proteins | sample SiratrowhiteBW_FD_187527 | JGI IMG/M metagenome (GOLD analysis project Ga0209489, IMG submission 187527) | Root nodule microbial communities of legume samples collected from California, USA - Siratro white BW (SPAdes) (version 2) | ecosystem: Host-associated > Plants > Roots > Nodule | place: USA... | reverse complement strand
TTTTTCTACCGTACATACCTATACGAAACCGGACATCATTGTCGGAGGCTTCGGGAACTCATTTCCGGCCACCGGAAAATACCTACCTGGATCGGTGCTTAGCACTGGGCTTGGGGCGGCGACCCTTTTGCCCTGTTTTGGAGAAAGCGGTGCAGAAGCCGCAAGCTGAGACCTTTGGAGAGGGAGGGTCGATCGCCGGCGAGACTTTGCCGGTGCGGTAGCCGCCGTTGGAGCGGGTTCTCTGGATGGTGGTGTTGGGTGGCGGCGTTGTTCTTGCGTTAAGGTTGTCGGCAGCCGCAGCCTTTGGGTCTTGGTTTTGGTCGTTGTTCAATTCAGACACTAACTTGTCGTCCCAAACAAGGCCTGATGAACCTTGTCTCCTGAAAGACACAGCAGATCTTTGCAGACCAGCCATCACCTTCTCTGTTTCTCTCTCTCTGTTTTGCTGCTCTGTTTCTCTCTCTGTTTTTCTTCTCTGTTTTTCTCTCTCTATGTATATATGTGGATGTTTCTAGATTTAGCTTAATTGAAGTGATTCTTGAAGGTGTAGGAATGTTTATATAGGTGTGTGAATTTCACAGTGAAAATTATTATTATGTACACAGTGATGACGATGGTGAAGAAAGCAAGTGGCTGAAGGAAAAAGACTCGCAGAGGGGACAGAGTCAAAAGGTGTTGGGATTTTACTTCTTTTTCTTTAATCAATTAAAGATTACTCTAATTTTTTTTCTTATCTTCATTTCATGATCATATAGAAACTAATATCGATTATTTTCATGCATTATTTTATATATGTACAAAAAATATTATAGAAAATTAATAATTTTATTATACATAAACATCATATTAGTTATTGTTATAATACCACGTTTTAATTAGTTAAGCGATGAAGGTTTTGATTATACGCGATGTGAAATTTTGAACATATCATATAATAATAATGTTGAAATCTCAATGACTTCTTGATATAAAAAAATTGATTTAAATTCCTAGATCATTATGTTACGTGGTCTTTATTCAATTTTTTTTTTAAAAAAGAAAAAAAAAGTCCAACTATGAACTAAATTATAAAATTATAAATTTTGATCAATCCCTTATCTATAGACTATTCATTTTCAAGTATTTTTACCACTTATATTATAGATGGATAAGAGAACATATTATCATAAGAATGTAGTCAACTTAACCAAAGATCAATATTTAGCCAATCGACATATTTACTTCTCAAATAGTCCAAATTATGTTGGATTTGTTTTGATTTATAAATATTTCATCCTTTCTAAAATAATTAAGAGAAATATTCTTTTGAATTTACAAAAGATTTCAAATTTAACATATACATAAATTAATAAAAAAAAAATAACCATAAAAGTGTAACACGCTAATCTTATTGTAACAATAGACAATAAATTGTAATATTATTATATAAATAAACAACACTTGAATTATTTAGCAGAGTCTCCATATATTTTAACTACAACATTTATTATGTTGGAAGCATTGATGGATATCAATACCTAATTATTTTTTTTAGTGGGATAATGTCACGAATTTAATTGATGACTCCGAATCCATGACAATAGAGCTAGCTAACTATGATAATGTCATTATATATATTTTTTTTTTACTGATAATATTTTTTAGTAGGATAATTCTTATTGATAATACTGTTTCCATTTTTAACTTTTAAAACTGAAATAAAAAAACAAAATTTATCTTTATCCATTAATTTTCTAATTATATAATTTTTTTCCTAAAGTCACCGATTAATCTTATTAACGGTGAAAAAAAGGAAACAATGGTTACATAATTAATTTCGAAAACATTCAACAAAAATGCATATGCACGTTTACAATAATAGGAGAAAGATGAAGTTGTCACCTTCATAATGTTTTACACGCAATTAGCCACTTTTTAAACATGGAGTTCTTTTATGTTTTCTAAATTAGAATTTCTTTTGCATTTATTAATGGATTGCATGATTGGATATTATTTAACATATATGAAATTGGTATTATGAATTCAAAAAAAGTGTATTTGAGTACGTAATAATCGTAACCGACAACTCCTAATAGTATTTAGTTTTTTTTTTTTTTTACTAATCCTATAATTGTTATAGAAAGAACTATAATACTTCGATTATATTTAGAATATAAAATCAAAAGGAGAAAGATGCGTGATCATAAAGTGTTATAATATAATATAATATTAAACAAAAATATAATCTCAGGTGTGAAATCGATCTAATTGCACTTAATGATATTGATGTATATAATGAGTAGTTAATAGGAAAGTTGGATGATGATAATTAAATAAATTTGTTATGATAAATACAAATTATGATTGACAATTGTTAAGCTTGAGGGGTTCGGAAAGCTTAAAGCTTACAAATAAAAAAATTAATTATCAAAACAATAAATATTGCACACTTCAACTTTCCAAAAGCAACTTCAACTTCAAGATAAATAAAGAACGTAATTTAAGTTGATAAAATGATTAGCATGTGAGAAAATTGGAGAAGAATTAAATTATAATATATCAGAATAAGGAAGAGCCAAAATAACATATTTGTTAAACATTCAAAGGTGAATTAGAAGTTTTGCACGAAGTTAAAATAAATAAATAAAAAATACTCACAAACATAATACTTTAAATTTTTAGATTAAAAATAATATCATATTTTTTTACACGAGTTTAATAATGATTTATTAGTGTCAAAATTTACTGACATATATCCTTTAAAATAGTTCACGTGTAGTATACATTTACTTTGTATTTGTAATTTCAATTTGATTGGAATACGATCAATCAAAAGAAACTAACATAAAATTTAATCTAATTAATTAATCTTTGTTTGATTTAATTTTAGTTAATTACTAGATCATCTGCTTTAGAATTTTGGTGGACCAGCTTGCTTACCTGGCTTTATTCATACACAATCCTCCAACCCCAATTTTTATTTTAAATAATTTGTTTAAGCATTAAAAGTGTTATTTTAATTGGTCATGGTTGTAAGATGATTGAATCAAAGCAATGTGTTTAGCATATTCACATGTGGTATGAACAATAATTAGTAAACCACGTAGTTGCGTAGCTTAATGTTGCATCCAAATTTTGAAGACAAACACGATACGTAAATGGAAGAAAACCCACCACGTAGATGCATTTCGTTTTAGGACAAAACTTGCATCCATTACAGCACTCTAATTATGTTTTCCTTAAAAAACATAGGGTTACTACCACAATTAAGTAGGAAAATTTGGCTTGGTCCACAATTACATAGGAAATGACCCTCGTAATTATGTTCTTCAAATTGACCCAGCAAAGAAAGCAAATAATGGTTAGCAACTTTAATTATTCAAAACGAAAATTTCGATAAATTAATATAAAAAGTTGTCATCATCGTGACCATCATAATCACCTCATCAATGTTATCAATGGATTCAAGATTGCTCAAATAATGGATGACGTTTTTCATAGATTGTCATAAACAAATACAGTTGACATAATATGGTATGGAGACCAACATTCAAATACACGTTCAAACTTCAAAGCCAATATTCAAATCAAGTTTACATTTTTTTTACATTCTTCGTAAAATAATTTTTATATTTTACTATCACATATTTTATGTTATGAGTAGAACGGCTAAGTTAGAGCAACGATTTTTTTTTTTTATTTGATTTAAGATATATATAAAAATATTTTGTTACTCAAGTCAAAATAGATATAATCAAATAGTTATAGGGACAGTAATTATATATATAAGTACTTTTATATTTATAGAGATAATATTAAATTTGATTGTTATATTTTATAAGAATGAGAATTGAGTTAAACCCACACAAGATAATGACACCACTTTCAACTCAAAATCTTAAAGTATTAGGTTTGTGAATCTTATATTGCTCAATTTTCTCATTCTTACTTAATATGGGACTTAGACTCACACTTGAATACCTAACACAAACCAACTTGGATCGACTTTTCAAGCCAAATTCAAGTAATAGGTTTATATATTTTAATTAATCAATGAGATATTATTTCAATTCATCAATAAATTTAAGTTAGAAATTTAGATAAACAATTATATTAAATAAAAAAAGAAGAAAATTTTGCCTCTCATAAATATTATTTCTTTCCAACTCAGAAAAAACTAATCCTCTAACACTCTCACAATCTCACCCGGAATAACTTCCAACTTGTACCAAAAACTACTTAAAAAGATAAAAGAGAAGATGCAAGAGTTGGATGAACAAGAGCCCCTCTTATGGCAGAATTGGGCAAAGCTTTCCCCTTTAGGTAGTCACACCCACAAACCCAAACCCATTCCCACTCACCCACATCACCAACCCTTCTGCAAACCACCATTCCAGATCCAAGATCTCTATACAACCAAACACAATCCTCATTTCCCACACACACTTCACACTCTCCCAAACCCTCTTCTCTCCCAACAACCTCAACCCCAACTCAAGTGGCACCTTATCCACCAAACACCACTTGTCCCCTTCACCAAGCTCCCAAACACAACCACTCCCCTCACAACTCCCACCCACCAACCCCAACGCCCCATTTCTCTTCACAAGCGCCGCAAACTCCAGCTTCTCCGCCATCGGCACACCCAATTCCCTCCACCCATTTCTCCCAACATCATATCCCATAACACTGTACGCTCTAGCCGAGGTTACCCAGTACAACGTTTCTCCAATGCACACATTCTCGTTAGGTGTCCACACCGTTAGTCTAACGGCTAACTCCAGCGGCGTGAACCCCGCAATCCGCCACGTGTCAGTCCTCGAGTCGTACATCACCACGTTTGTGTCATACGTGGCGCCGCCTTGCGCCGCCTCGGACATGCCCCCTGCCACGTAGACTCTAAACGGCGGAAACAGAACATTGTTATTCGACGACTCCGAGATTGTGACTCCAACCGCCGGTTTGGTCCTTGCGGCGCGCAACCGGGGGAGGTGCCTGAACTCTCCGGTGAAGGGGTTGCAGAGACCCAATTGGAGGGTTGGGGAATTGGTGACCCTTAACAGGAGAAAGCTTCCGATTGAAGCAATGGGTCGAATTGATGGGAGTGGCAGAGAGAGTTGGTGCCATTTTTCCATGGTTGGGTTGCGAGCATAACAGCATGGTCCATGGTTGCGAATTGGAAGAGCCAAGAACCATGACGAGGTTGTCGTTGTTGTTGTTGGAGATAGAGGATAAGCTTTGGAACAAGTTTGCCAGTTCTTGCAAACTGATCTTGCTATGGCTAGTGAATCTGGGGAGAGAAAAGAGAAGATTTTGGCTAAGAGATCGAAGGGTAGATTGCTCCACATTGATACACCCATTTCAAAATCATACTTTTTTTCAACTTAGCATATTATATATACTACTATTTTATCAAATTGCTATCTACAATTACCCATTGTTTCTGATGATAAACTACTTGGGATCTTAAATTACTGTGGACACCACTTTTACTTGCATTAAATTTGGCAAGTATTTTCAACTTTAGTATAAGGTTGCATTTAATTGTGCAGGTTAAAATGATGTTTTTTTAGTAGTTTTTGGGTCCACAATTATTAGAGTCCAATAATTGCATTGAAATGTGTGACCCACATGTGATGTGGAGATCTGTCACCCCACCAAGTTGAGTGTGAACTTTGTCACTTTTGTATTTAATCTCAGAAACCTAAATTGGATTGGATGGTTCTTGGACATAGCCAAAGGGTGAGAGAATATATACTCTTCTAATTCTCAACGTCACCATGAAGAGTTCATTTTTTCCTCCTTTTTCAAAGCAAATTGAGTTCTTATAAATCCTCTACTCTTTTGTACAAAGGTTTTTTCTGGCTACTTTTTTGTTGTTGTAAAGATTTAGAAGTTTTATACTTTGTCACAAAATATAAGTTTGTGGACAAAAGTATAATGATTGGAAGTATAAAGAAAATGGGCATGAATTATTTGAGTAAGGAAAAGCTAAATCTATTGCTTAATTAATTCATTGTTACAGCTTTGCTTAGAACCTTATCCTCAACTTAAGTAAGATAGTCAAAGATAAGATAAGGTAGTTTTTGCGTCTTAAATTTTTGTGTCTTCATGGTGAGTGTGTACTAACATATTTGAAATTGACATTGTATTATTTATATATATTCTATTTGATCCGTGATTGATATTATATTGCAGGTTTTTGTTTTTTTTTATAATTTTTTATGCCTTGACATGTTTTAAATTTGAATGGACCTGGCCCAAATGAAACTGATTTCTAAACTATTGAATAAATAAATAAATAAATAAAGAATAGAGTTATTTCTGCAAATCTAAGGCTCTTGATTAAATATGTTAAAAGCATCAGTTTTTATATTTGAAATGAGAGTATCAAAGTAGTCCCATTACATAAGCTAGAAAACTGGCAAAAAAAAAGGTGAATAGTGAAGCCAAAGCTTCAAATTTTATTGAATTGTACATCCCTCCTTAACAAGCCAAACAGGTGTAATATTTAATTGAAGAAATTTTTTTTGGAAACTGATATCTAAGTTTTGATGTTTTTGAATTTCTCTAATCAAATATGTGAAAGGGTTATCATTTATGAAAATGAAATCATTAAGGGATTGTTAATCTGATCAGAAATGTATTTTTATTGCCAATTGGACAAATTAATTGGTAGGTCTTTATAAAAAGAGTATTTTTTTAATAAATTCAAAATACTTTATACTCAAATAAAACAAAATTAAATAAATTATATATTTCTTTCAATTGATAATTTTAATTTATGAATTCATTTAAAAGGACTTATAAATATACTTATTGCATCTCCATTTTGTCCTTGTCTTGTCATATAGTTAATCACGACTTAAATGATTAATCAATAAAGTAAAATAATTCCTTGACGTAGATTATAATACAATATTTTTTTTCTGTATTTTTAATTAAATTTAATTTAAATTTACATATTTTTAAATTAATGAATGCGCGACTGCAAAAATATTACCATTAAATGTTTAAATTTAAACCAAAAATAATTAAATAAACATATTTTAAATATAGAAAGATTAAACTCGTCAATTTAAAAATAACTTTAAGCAAAAAATATAGGAGCTACAAAATCAATTTTTACCAAAAGTATAGTTATGTATATAAATAAAATTACACCGAAACAATTTTTACTAACCATTCTACAGTTTATAAATTTTAAAAGTATATAATACAAAATCATTTTGTACATACTTTTTTATAGATCAAAATTGATATTGCAGATATCTTAAAATATAATTCATTTGAATTTCTTTCATTCAATTTTAATAAAATTTAAATAAATAATCTAGATAATATAAAGTTATAATTTTTACCAGTAATTATTGATAAAACATTATTGAATTGTACAAACATAGTTTGACTTGGGCTTGGTCCATTGGAGACTAAACATTTACCAAACAAGAGTTGAGGTTGAAGGAAAAATCAAAACACAAGGAACATGTTTTTTTTTTTTTTTTAATTAAATGAAAAGAATTTGCTATAAATACAAAACAAGATACGAAAGTAAAAGGGGAATTTAGGGTAAAATTGATCTGGTGAAAGTGCTACCTCCTTTTTGAACATCAATTCCATTTTTGTGGGACCTTTTAGAATCGAGGGTCCTTTCAAAGATTTGGAGCTATGGTTTCTTCTAGGAGATGCGCCACCCTCATTTGCTCCATTGCTTTTTCAATATATTTCTTTATCATCATTTTTCAAGTTCCCATTTTCAGGTAACCCTTTTCCCTATTCCTCCTATTTCGTTCATGCTAACCACCCTTAACCATTTTGTTCAATGCGAATAGCATAAACAAACCATAGCTGAACCAATGATTAAAATGATTATTGAATGTGGTAAAAAGAAGAAAAACTGATTTTTTGATATTTTTTAATCCAGATTTTACAGTTGTCCTTTTTTTGTTTTGTTTTTTTTATTCATGTATTGGAGATTCCATGTGCCCTTTTTAAATCATCAGTTAACAACAGGAGTGAAATCAAACGCCTCTTCAATTAAATATTCCAGAAATTAGGGTTGATGTAACGTATACAAACCCTGTTTTGTTTACTCACATGTTTTTATTGTGTTAAATGTAACATTAGTTTTGTTTGTCATTGCACTGTCACTAGTAACAGGGTTTTATTATTGTGATGTTTTTTTTTTGTCCAATTCCTGCAATTATTAAGGCCAAAAGCTTAGAATGAAGTTATGGAATAGTGCTTTTTAAATTTGTATCAATGTGATGATGATCGCAAAGGTCTTGTTTGTTTCCAGTGTTCCATGCAGAATTGGAATCTGTAAGACACCGATTGAAGTGACATCATCTCAGTTAATTGCAAGTGAGGTTTTCCCTCGTTTTATAGTGAAGATTCTGTTCTACCCTGGAGCTCTAGCAAAGGCAATTTGGAACCAGAAAACCATCCCAAGCTTCAAAAATCTGCTAAACTTTCAACAGTTCAATACAAGGGCAGTCTCTGCTGCATCAGATATCCAACGCCTAGAGGTGTGGTGTTGATTAGTAACTGAATAATTCCTCTGTTGGTATTGGGATTAGTGCTAGCAACACATTCTAAATTTTAACACACATTCTGTTCTTGGTTAAACTTTTCTTAAAATTATATAAAATTATGAGTGAAGTTCATCAAACAAGGAGTGTGCCTTACATAATTTTGCATTTTCTAACCAGTTTCAACCAATAATGAAGACTGTGTTGAAATAAGTGTGCTAGGGTGTATGTGGTAGTATTTGGTGATGAACTCTTTGAAGGTTAAGCTTTGGCCCTTTGGGATTGTCTTGCAGGTTCTTGCAGGAAGCTACTTGTCTGTGGCAGGAGCAATCACAGGGCTGATAAAACCAGGGAGAATGAGCCTTTTTGGAATACTTCTTCTTATGTGGGGTGTGATTAGAGAGTCCCTAATGGGAAAATCCGGTTTTGCTCAAGCAAAAGGCATCCACATCTATCCAGCCATGTACATTGTACTAATTTCAGCATTCTTCTCTATTAGAAAGGATGTCAGAAAGTTAATTCGTACCTTCACTCGAAAGCATGATGTGAGAGCTAAACGTGCCAAATCAAAGGGAAAATGAGAGTGGCAATGACATGCATAAGTCTATGGCCTAATTGGCTATGATGCTTGAATCTGATAGGTTGGTAGCACTTGTATTGCTCAATGCAATTGCAAACACAGGAATACAGAATTCTTAATCACAGGGTAGCTAGTGGTAAATATGCAGCATGAATTTTGTGTATTGTTCATGAATGACAATGACTTGCAGAAACTGTCAGTTCTGAACAGTGGTTTGACAGTTCTTTAGGAAGTGCAAATTCAGCTTATTGTGCACTTTTAGTTCATTCATTGCATTGATCAAATTCAAACGAAATGATGTCATTATTTAGATATACAAGAGCAGAATGAGTTGTAGACATAATTTTCTTTGTCGAATTCATTGAATACTGTTCTGAATAGAACACTGAGGGCATTCTCTAGAAGATGCACAATGCAGCTTAAAATGGACAGTGTTGGTTATTTCATTGCATTTGTTAAATCTAAGAGAATAAGGGGTTTGTTTCCTAAACTCGAACGGCAAATCTAGCACACCAGCATTCTTTATGATAGCTCAAAAGAAAATTTGTTTGTTTATTTCATCTCATTATTAAATCAAAGTGACTACTTAGTTTTTGTTGTTTAATGCCTAATTGAAACATAAAATTGGTCTAACCCTTTTGTTTCCAAATTTTATGTTCGGAAGTGCTTTAAAAATTAAATTCATATCAATTCTTGCTCCAAGAGGTGATTCATTTCCACATCACACCTATCTCAAATAAGAATAATATAAAAAATAATATGTGTGTGTGTGTATATATATATATATATATATATATACATATCATACTTTTAATATAATAGTAATTTAATATTTTCTATTCATAATAAAAAAAAAAACAAAGCATAATAATAAAAGTGATAATATATTATAGCCAAATAAGATTAAACTATGTGACTAAATCTTATACAAATTCATAAAAATACAAATTTTAAAATAAAAATAATTAAAAAAACAAGTTAGATTCATCCAATAATTCGAGTCTAGTAAAATATAGCCATTTTTGAGTAAAAATTTAGCAAAAATTAAAATTGAATGTAAAACTCTTTAACGCCAGAGTTTATCACAAATTTATCAAAATTTACTTAAAATATTAATAACAAGTTAACTCGTTTTTCACTTACCACATTATATAATTTATTGTTTGTCCAGTAGTTTTCTTCACTCCTACAATGCAGATTCTCACTTTTCTTTATCAAAAAATTCTATAACATAAAGTTTTGACGATAAATGATTTCCAAAATATTATTCCTAAACGATAAACTAATGAAAAACAATTTTAAACCTTAAATTAAATTATGAATTAACAATTTTTCTCAATCGTCTTAGTGTAAGAAAAAAAGAAGAACGAGAACACTGAAGTAGTTACCTACCCGGCGGCGCAGGGTCCTGCGAAACGAGGTCGTTTAATACCCTAACATAAATCACCATCAACCTTGAGCAAAGAAAATTCAGAGAGTGAGAAAGGTATTAACAATGGCGTTATTCTCTGCAACTGCGAACGTTATTCCTCGAAACCATGCTTTCGCTTCTTCCGCCAAACACTTCATAGCTCACTCTCTTCTTCCTTCTTCTCCGCGCTTCGTTTCATTTCCCATTCCCAAATCAAACCCTCGCAATCGAATCACGCTTTCTCTTCAACCTCCACGCGCCCACGCCAGCGCGTCTCCCTCTCCCTCCGCCACCTTCCACGGCCTCTGCTACGTCGTCGGCGACAACATCGACACCGACCAGATCATCCCCGCGGAATACCTCACCCTCGTCCCTTCCAAGCCCGACGAGTACGAGAAGCTCGGATCCTACGCCCTCGTCGGCCTCCCCGCCTCCTACCCCACGCGCTTCGTCGACCCCGGCGAGACCAAGACCAAGTTCGCCATCGTCATCGCCGGCGACAACTTCGGCTGCGGCTCCTCCCGCGAGCACGCGCCCGTCGCGCTGGGCGCCGCCGGCGTTTCAGCCGTCGTCGCGGAGTCCTACGCGCGGATCTTCTTCCGGAACTCGGTGGCCACCGGCGAGTTGTACCCGCTGGAGTCGGAGGGCCGCCTCTGCGAGGAGTGCCGCACCGGCGATGTGGTCACGATTGAGCTCGGAGAGAGTCTCTTGATCAATCACACCACCGGAAAGGAGTATCGGTTGAAGCCGATCGGCGACGCGGGGCCGGTGATTGAGGCTGGTGGCATCTTTGCCTATGCGAGGAAGTCCGGCATGATTCCCACTCGTTGAGGTATTGCGTTCTTTCCTTCTCCTTTTGATGCCATGATTTTATGACAGTCACCATTGTGTATAGTAATTATCTAAACTAAGATTGGACGAGCCAAAATTGCCTAAAGCATAGATAGAAGAGGGTCCATGTGAATTTTATGAAGTGTAATTGTTAAAGAGAATAAACTATTTGAATTCTCAAGCCTTTAGTCTGTTGAGTTGAGCTATCTTGATGAGAGTCAGGTTACGGAAAAGGTTATCTGTAACCTGGATTAAGGTTTGTCTAGGTTAATAGTACATTAGTACTACATAAGATCAAATTCTTAAAAACGTTGCAGGAGTACACTTTTTGACTCAAGATATTATGCAAGTTTAACAAGGAAATCTAGAACAGAAGTTTGATTGCAAGTTAATTTGTTCTCTCCACCTATTTGTAAACCTGTAAGAGTGTAAGAATCTATGAGTTTACTCACGAGTTTGACAACAATGGTCCCAACATTCTTTTCAATTGGTATTATAGTCTTTCTTCATGCCTCTGAAATGCGAACCAGTGGCACAGTGTGTTCACTAGGAACTAGTCAAAAGGTTAGTGCACAGTCAATCGATGTGGGTATCGAGACTGTGGAGAATGGTGGGAATGTGCGATTTTAGGATCGAATTGTTAGGTAAGAGTTGAGTCCTACATTTGAGGTATGCTAATGTTGTGTGGCAGTTTATAAGCCTTTGGACTCTTCAACTACAATGACTAGCTTTTGTGGTATAATTCTCTTAATTGTCTTATCAATTTAATTGGACCCTAACAAAACCATTTTCAGATTCATTTGACTATGATTGATGTTTTCATTGTGTTCTAAAAATGAAAACAATACTTTGGACCATATGCTATTGTCAATCTTTAGATTTTGTAGTTTGGTTTGTTATCAGCATTCAACATGGTTATCTTCTGTGTTCAATGCTTATTCTTGGAAGTTAAGTTAGAGCATCTTGATGCATACTTTTCTTTCTGTTTCCAAAAGCTTGTAGGTTTGGCTCTTATTTATATTTGTCCTTCATATTCTATGTTTTCTTTTTGGGATTCTAACATCTTCCATGTCCACCACATCAATTGGACTGGCAAATTTTTACCTTCCAGATATACCTTGTCGCGGCAGTAGATATTTGGGGAAGCTGGAAGCATTCATAGATTTGTTGGAACTGTGTCACCTTTGGCTGCAACTACCCAATTATTTGAGTATTTGCAACAAATTGCCTTCTCGATGCAGATTTTTTATCGTAGTATGCAGTTTTGACATTTGACAGTTCCGCAGATAGGCTACTGCTTTGTCTTTCTAAGGTGAAAGTAATTTGGCTTTAGAAGATTAGTACTGTAATTTGGCTTTAGAATTATTTGTACTTGGGAAATATGATGTTTTCCTTGATGTCAAAGTTTGGATGAATGTAGCATCAACAGGATCTTTAGTATTATATTATAGTTTGTACTCCTTGCTTTTCGCATGCTGATTTGAGAAGTTTGTTTTTAAATAATATGAAGCGGGTGGATTGGTATTTTAAATTTCCGCATGCTGATTTGAGAAGTTTGTTTTTAAATTATATGAAACCGGTGTATTGGTATTTTAAATTTCTAAATGCCATTCGAAACAGTATTAGCTTCTAAATAACAGCAAAAAAGAAAACTACAAAATGTTGTGGCTTAAGTTTTTTTTCTTCTTCAAGTGTTGAAACTGATATGCTAGTGCCTGTTCTTAAAAAATGGTTATTCTTTTCCGAATTCCTAGCAAAGTATACTCAGTTGCACTTTAAGAACTTGTTTAACACAGATAAACATTGAATGCAGAGAAATGTTTACTCACCGGAGGAGTATAATGACTAAGTTTCTTACATTTCTTTGCTGTCATTTGTGTTTCATGGACGACTTGTTTGGTAAGGGAAAATGGAGAAACGAGACAAATTACTGAAACCCATCTTATTGGGCTTGGGTTCAGAGTGATTATTCTTATTGGGCTTGGGTACAGATGGAGTAGTGATTTTTTCTGCACCTCCGTACTTCTCCGTGAACCTTCGTAAACTTAGCGAAATAGCAAAAATTAAATAAACCTTACACTTCTTTACCTCTTAATCAGCAATATAATATTTTTTATTTTGAATTATATAATTTAAAATACAATTTTTTTTTTCAATGTAGAATATAAAAAATTTGTATTCTAAAATATAAAAATTATATTAAATTACGCAATTCAGAAAAAATATTTTTAATAATTTTTAAAATATGGATGCAGGAAGAAAGCATGGATGTGCTGGAAGAATCACTGCTATGGTGGTTTGACTGGTCATTTCTTTTTTTTTTTTTTTGGTTTAAAATTTTTCAAT
>Ga0209489_108597_pt1 | contig 13692 bp, 2 predicted proteins | sample SiratrowhiteBW_FD_187527 | JGI IMG/M metagenome (GOLD analysis project Ga0209489, IMG submission 187527) | Root nodule microbial communities of legume samples collected from California, USA - Siratro white BW (SPAdes) (version 2) | ecosystem: Host-associated > Plants > Roots > Nodule | place: USA... | reverse complement strand
ACCAGCAAGGGTTTGAGAAGAGAAAGAAGAGAAGAAGGTTTGAAAGTGAGAGGGGTGGGAGAGGAGAAGAGGAGAAGAGGAAGTAAAAATTGAAGAAGAGGGTTGAATTTATAAGAGAAGAGAAGGGTGGAGAGAGTGAAGAATGGGGGTGAAAAAAGCAATTACTGTGGGACATGCTTTGTGGACAAAACTGTCACAACACAACCCTCCAAGAATCTTTTATATTTTTCTTATTTTATATTATAGAATGAAATATCAGCCACCATCAAAGCAATTAATATATATGAAATGAAGAGAATATACCTTCTTATTCTGCATATCATAATGCACATTGTAAATTCACATATTTTTAATTAATATTTCAAAATAGCTTTTGGAGTCTTTACAGCTAGTGCTATGTTCCATCTTTATTCTCTGCTGATCAATGACTGTTGGAGAGAATTTTTAAAGCCGCAAAATATGTTACTTAAACTATATAATATGTTCACTTGCTAAAGACCACCTATTATTACTTTTCATAATCTATTAATTAAGGGAAATTGTTTTTGCAAAATTTGTGTAGTCTAATCCAAATATTAATTAAGAAATGAAAATTCAAAGTGTAAAGATTATAGATGAACAATCAATTGTAATAAAGTGATATAATAGTTAGTTTAGTCATCAGACTATTTGCTATTTTTTTTTTTAAGTAATTTCCATTTTTTATTTTATTCTATATGTATGGCATCATAAATATTAGTTTTTTAGTATAAGCTCATTTTGATAAAGCTAAAACTTTAATATAAACCCTTCTAATCCATTTAGTATATTAAAGAGATAAATATTATTTGAGTAGTACTGCTTTATTCTTTGAAATGTAAAGTCGCAGATCTTACAATGAATATATTTTAATATTTTACTGTCGAATATAACTAATTTTTTAGATATGCATACATTAATTTCAAATAATATTTTTATTTTATTAGTTTTAGGAAAGCTTCTTTAAAGTTGAAACAGTAGTTATTGGAACTATAATAATATTAAATAATTAATATATGCAGTTGGCAAAAGAACAGTTTTTATAATGTGATTAGGTATGGTAATTAAATATTATGTTTCCTTTTATCAATTGTTGTAGTTTTAAATTCAGAAAGTAAGTTTAAACCACAAATCATTTGTCATATTGATGCTTGTATTCGTGTAATGCACCAGATAAATTATTTTTGTAATGTAGTTTTTCAATTATAAAAAAACACAGTCGTGGGGAAACTTAAACCTAAAAACGAAAATAAACATATAACCAATTATTTATTGAATAAAATGTCCATATATATTTTACCTGCAGTTGGAAATTTAAGTTAGTATTTACAATGATACTTCTTATTTAATAATTTTTTTTTGCATATTTCAGTTTAATAGCAAATATTTCATTAAACAAATTCTATGAACTAAATCAAGACAAAATTATTCATAATGTTATAATTGAATTAAAAGAATTATAATTAAAATTTAATAAAAACAGACTTAATTTGATGTGATTTTTTAAAATATAATTTTTAACTTTATATAAACTTAAATCACTGTTTTTATTTATTCAGGCTATAAAATGATTAATGTAGGTATATTACACTATCTTATTTTTGCATTTTTCACTTTTAATTACTACATTTTCTCAATATTTTCAAGAAGTATGGGTGGAAAAAGTAACATTCGAAAGGTTAAAAAAAAAATCAAAACTCAATAATAATAAATAAATAACTGAATGACTATTGTAAGGGGAGAACAATGCGGGATGCACTGAGAATATATTTAACACTTTTCATAAACAATTAACTTAGTAAAAAAAATATAAAGTATTAATTAAAACAATTAAATTCTTTTTAAGTGTATAATTTAATTAAGCAAATTATTAAAGAATTTTTTATAAATAAAATAATCACATATAATTTATTTTTATATTTAGTATACTATAAACAATAATTTTATATTATTTTAAACGAATAATTTAGTATATATATATATATATATATATATATATATATATATATATATATATATATATATATATATATATGTATATATACTTAAAATGACTGTTAAGTTAACTTTGAAGAGTGTTTGAATGACCTTATACTTTACCAAATTTCTATTACTACATTGGGATTGTGGTAGGTGGCTTACTGTATATGGTTCTATACAGCAACATTAATTTGCTGATGATTTTCTACAATGGAGGTACTTTCCTTTTACTGCACCAGAAGTTGATGCTGAACTTTTGCATCCAAGGGTTACATGACAAACCATTATAACAAAGAAGGAAATGAAAACAAAATGATAATAAAAGGGCATAAAGTCGCTTGTATTAATTTTGGAGAGTGAGGTTTTCCATACATATGAAGCTTCACCTCAATTATTGTTCATAAAGTAGAAAGTTCAGCTAGTGTTTCTGATATTTTGGTGGTAGTTGGTGATGTGTGAGTGCAAAAAGTGGTCCCTCCCAACACATACACTTCACACAAGCACAAAATCCAGTTTAGGGTTAATCACACTAATATCTTACCAAAACATGAATTTGAATTTTGTTGTTAAGTAAATATTTTGTCGTCGTAATATTTTCTTCTAACCCTAAACAATTTGTAAATATATCTGTACATGTTTTTGAACGTTATTGCTTAAAAGTTTTCTAAATGTATATAACGTTATCTTTCTACCACTAAAAAAGGTTGAGTTTCATTTGTAAGCAAGTTGATGAAAAGCACTAGTATATGGTTAAATTTGATTGCACATGTAGAAAGCATAAACCTAACACTAAGTGTAGAATTGTGTAGTGTACGTACTATTTCACAATGGCAAGCAATGGCCATGCATTTTAGCTCAATAGGTGAGCCAAAAAAGATTATGTGAAGGAACTGATTCAGGCAATTTCACACTTCTTCTCCAACATAATAGTGTTTTATACATCAAGATTTATAACAAATAATGCACAAGAAAAAGAGATAAAAAGAAATTGTCTGGTAAAATTGACAAAAATAATTCCAGTATTATGTTAATGGAGGAAAATTAAAATTAGATTTTTATTACTTTCCTACGTCTATTTCTTCTTTTGCTATCTTTTTGGGTTGCATACATAATTATGCAAATATAATTTTGATAATACTATAGCCAAGTCATGATTTGCCACCTTGACGGACCTAATAACTTTTCTGAAATGACACCCTAAAAGGAATTTGTAATGACGTTTTCATGCAAATACTATTTTTTTTCTCCTTTAAAGATTTCCATTTCGTTACGTTTCTGTCAAGGGTCCAAAAATAATTACTTAATACCAAGGGAATTATTATACCAATTTTTTTTTTGAGTCACTAAAAAAATCAACTATTTCAATACAAGCTTTCTTAATAAAAAAAATATATTTATGTATCAATATCTGTAAAGAACTTATATATAAATAGATATTTTTTTTTTTCAAAAACTTATGAAAAGTTTTAATAAAAAACTTATCGGTCAACGTATTTATATTTCAAAAAATAATTTAAATATTTACTCGAAGTTTAAGTAGAAAAATATAAGGTGGATATAAAAATTATAATAAATTAAGGTCTCTTATATGATTTGTATAATTAGGGTTTTTATTTGTCGATGGAAACTTTACACTACGGCAATGCAGATCAACCCTAAAAAATAATGAATTTCAGATGAAAAATTCATTGTGAGTGTTGTGTGTGGAATTGTTTCAGAAAATGCCTAAAGAAAAAGTAAGAAGAGAATCAAATCGACCCTAACAACATCAAAACTAAGTGATACGATGATAAATGCACTAACCATCAAGATCAAAGGTGTTTGGCCCCAGACAAACAACACAAAGTTTGACAATGGTAATGGAGAAAAAAAGTGACTACCTTAGCTGCAATCACATTGCAAACTTAATAAAAAAAAAAAGTGGTGCAATCATATTGTGGTGCCAAAAGAATATACCCAAGAGATTCTAATTTAAATTCACTATGAACTTAAACAATTCACTGCAATTAGTTTGGAACTTCTCATCCCCCATTAAATTGTTCATTTCTTACTTTCATTGGCCAAAATTTTCACAATCTTTAAGTAACTCCTCATTTTGGTATATATATTATTTGAAAACCATCTTTATAAGTTTAAGAGAAGAAGAAGAAAGGTGGAAGGATTTTATGGAAATCAGAAAAAAAAAAAAGGAAAAAAAACTCAACCAAAGGTACAAAACTGAATGAGAAAACAGTTCCCTGGAAGTGCAAAAATTGCAACTATCTCTTTATGTTTCTTTCTACACGTACGAGCTCTAGGATTAAAAACAATAAGAAAAAAAGTGACACATTGTGGAAAAGGGATTGGAGGTCGGTTTGTTGGGCCACGAAGTGTTTTCCACTTTCCACACAAGGGGTCCCAAATCTAATCTTAGATGTGTTACATCATCCATCAAGAAGAAGACTCGTGTTTGCATTCATATTTTTAGGTGCATGCCCTTATATGTTTTACCAACTCCATTTAAGAACACAGCATCAACCGATAAATACTGACTTCAAAATTAAGCTTTAACGTAACAAGAATAATCACTACTAACATTGTGTTTAATGATATCAGGATAATATTCAAAATCATCAATCTTAAATATAGAGGAAGTATGTTTATTTTTGAACTTTAACTCATTATTTTTGTTCCTATAAGACAGGTTAGTTCTAGTTATTGTTGAGTTTGATTGGCTCCTAATGCGTATTCTTATTTTGTTCTTTCATATTCTTTGATATCTTCTCAATTTTAAGAAGAGTCTGTACAAGTACTCTCAAGTCAGTAATAGTGCGTACATTTATTCTCTTGTCCTTATAAGGACCCTATCAGTAGTTTTTTATATGTTTTGAGTGATGAGTCGTCATGGGTTTCTTGTCAATGACACACTAGTGAGAGATTATTATGTCATAGTACAAATATAATTTAGATACGATGGTGGCTCTATAATAAAATTTCAATAATACTTAGAGATATAATATAGTTGGATTGGTTGGTATGAAATGGACTTGCTTTTATAGATAAAGTAGTTAGATGTAAGTAACGACCAAAATTCAGTTTGTACAACAAGCATATACATCCATGTGCTGCTGTGGTATGCATAGCAAAAGTGCCACTAAAATGGTTCTACTTTATCATCTTTAATAAGGCTTCCTACAAGCTCCATATATGCCTTTCATCATCATTATTCCTACCATAGCATTGCAAAAGCAACGCAACATACATTGCATTGATGTTTCCTTTTCCCTTCTCTGAAGGGTACCAGTTAAACTGAATAACAATAGATGTTAATGCATATTGGTTAAAAAAGAGAAAAGAGAGAAAATTCCAACACATGAGAGGAACCCTGGCTAGTGGTGGCATTTCATTATTGTTCACCCGGTTTTTAATTTAATGTACTTTGTATGGTACTCAAGAACATTTCAGCTTTGTTTCCTTAATCACTAAGGCATTTTTAGCCCATGTGATCATTTTTTAGTAAAGATGTGTATCTTTGTGGGGTTTAATAATAATGTCTCCACCTTGTCACAATGGAATGAAATGCAGAATTCACACTTCTTGTCATGTAATTCCTTAATCCACTAGGTAATCACAAACTACCTCTTCCTTTTTTCAACTTATAGCTCCATCCATCAAATGCTTAAATTTGGATCAAGTAACCTAGTCTTCAAACATGATCAATTTGAATGGTTCAAGTATCTTTAGGCATCCATAGCAGTTTTGCCCTTATGTTTTTTCGAGTTTTCTAATTTGTCTTTACGTGTAGTATCATTTCAAAAAGTTCCACTGTAATACACAACAAACAGGAACTATGCATTGAAATTGTAAATCTCGAATAAAGAACTGTGACAGAAGGATATACATAGATGCATATGCACGCATTCCCTGGTGCAAGGAATATTTGAGTTTGAGAAACCGGGAAGCCTGGAAAAAGCTAAATGAAACAAAGGTTAAAGGTAGGCAAAATGGATCTGGCTGCTGAATGTTGAATGGCATATTTGGATTTTATGTTAATAGAAGGGAAGGTGAAGAAGATACAAAGAAAAAGTCACAAATATAATACTAAGAAGAAAGAATACCTTGAAGAAACTGACAAAAGAAACACAAACCAGTCAGCAAATTTTCCACTTTTATTGTTTTGTTGACTAATGTTGCTTTTTCATTTTTTTTTTGCATGCCTCCAATAATGTATATCATCATGAAAATACCTAATATTATCCCTCCCTCTTGTATGGTATGATCCATCTAGGTATAGAAGCACACAAAGAAGTTTCATCATATATGCATGCATGAGAGAAGATATATTATGTATATATGGTTTGAGAGATTCAATATAACAACACAATTTGAGAATCCAATTATGCATATATAACAAGTATACGCAAGAATCTGATTGTGAACCCGACATGGTTCAAGGAAATTTGGAAAAAGCCAAGCATCAGCAGTGTTTGAAAAGAGACAGAATATGAACATTATACATTAATGTGACCTCACAAGTTGAACCACTATACCAATTCAACCTTCTTAATGATGCCACTTAATTAACATATATCATATGATATAATCAATACTTGCTTACAAAAGTTGATTTGGTTGTCAACATAGAGAAATAGGACTTCAATGAAGAGAGTTGTTGGCTACATATCAAGATTTTGACAAGTTTTAGTTTTTTTTTTAATAGTAAAAAATAAAATGAATTAAAAGGAATACTTAAAGAGTGCACCAACCTATATATAAAATGGTAAAACATGGAGTAAAAAGTCAAAAATAGGACTATAATGCAGTATCACTCTATAAAAAGTAAGGAAGACAAATAAAGATATAACACCTAGTACTAATTCTACATAGCAAAACTAAGTGAGTATAAACTAAAAAAAATGATGAGTAGACATTGGTATGCCTCCCAATAGACATTGGTATGCCTCCCACTATGATCTCACTATCTCATAACAAACACATGCAAAACACAAGTTTTAGTTGGTGAATTGTATTGGATAAATATTTACTTTTATATTATTATATTATAATGATAATATTTTTTCTAAAATATATATAAATTTATATTTCATATTTATGATGCAACTTTTAAATTGACTCAGTTAAAGAGTTCTGAAATGTAAATGCATCTCACACAAAAATAAAGATAAAGAGTTATGAAAATTTGTATTTGAGAGGCTGTGAAGAGCGATTTTTTTTTTTTATTAAGGTGGGACAGTTGAAGGATTAGTGTGAGATCATTACAAATCAATCAAGCTAGTAACTTTTCATTTATCTATAATTTTTAACATGTTAAAAATAAAAAAAAAGTATAAACATAAAGAAATTAGTTCAAAACTCACGTAATAAAGAAACTTAAATCCAACATAAAATTAGGTGAGTCAAATCTATTGCTAAAAAAATTCACATCTAATTAAACTAGACAAAATATTTCATCACATAAAATGTTGTTTATGAATATAATTTCCTTCTCTATGAATTTACTCTCCAAATTAAACATTTTAATCTATAAAATAAAAGAGTGAGTAATCTCAAGTAAATCGTGATTAAAGTTGTATCCTTAAGATTGGGTTGTTTCACCTAATATTTTTCTTCTTTCCCAACTTTAAAATTCAGTCCTTGGGAACTTCAACAGAAAGTGAAATAAAAAATTCAAAGTATTTTACTCATGTGAAGAACAATTTTGTCATGGGCATTAGATAATCTGATATTAGTTTTGAAGAATCTAAAGTCGAAACTAAATGCACACGTGAGGAATTTAAATGTTTAAACTATATATATGTGGTAGAGTTTTTTTTTTTTTTTTTTTTTTTCTTTTTCAATACATGGTGGAGAAATTATAAAACTATTATATATTATATTTGTATGCTGCTAGATAGAAGAAAATTTGGGCCTTGATGAATAGGCCCATTCCTTTTGTTCTCGTGACTGACAAATTCTTCCTCCACCCCATACTCTCTTATTGCACTCCCATACAAAATTTTAATTTCACAACTGTCTTTGAAGAAAATACCCAAATACCTTTCTTTTTATTAAACAACTTTGAAGTTTCTGGTAAGGCACTCGGATGAGGCCATCCGGTTCTCATTTTTTGAAATTTGAGAACCGGACAACCTGACGTCCGGTTCATAAATTGTTAACCAGATGGGGGATGTCATCTGGTTTGTAAGTTGTGAACCGGATGGCACCCCGTCCGGTTGTTATAAGGTAAAAAATTGTAAACCGGATGGGTGGTGGAGCATTAATGTACTTTAAAGTAAAAAAGAAAATGAAGAGTCTCTTCTTTTACTTCTTTTACTGTGTTTACTTTTCATTCTAATTTCCAACTCCAACCCTTTCTTAAATGAAAAGTCTCTCATTCCTCTCTCTTAAATGAAGAGTCTCTCATTCTTCTCTCGCATTTCAGGTGTGACTCTTCATTTACCTTAATTAAATTAGACTCTTCATTTACCGTAATTAAATTAATTTAGTTATCAATCCACAGGAGAGAAGATAGACTCTTCATTTAAGATGGGGTTGGAAATTGGAATGAGAAGTAAAGACAGCAGAGACTCTTCATTTCTTTTTTAATTTCAAGTATTAATTGGGAGGTGATAGGTAACAGCTATCCAACTCCTCTGCTCCTCACCAATCTACATTAATTTTAATTGGATGGTGATAGGTAACAGCTAACTCCTCTGCTACTCACAAATCTGTCACAGTAAAAAAATTGAAAAAATATGAATCGGATGACACCCTTATCCGGTTCACAAATTTACAAACCGGATGAAGTCCACCCACCACCCATCCAGTTTGCAACTTTTTTACCTTATGACAACTGGACGGGATGGCGTCCGGTTTACAAATTCACAAACCGGATGAAGTCCACCCACCACCCATCCGGTTTGTAATTTTTTTACCTTATGACAACCGAACGGGATGGCGTCCGGTTCACAACTTACAAACTGGATGACACCCCCCATCCAGTCCATCCGGTTAACAATTTATAAACCGGACGTCAAGCTGTCCAGTTCTCAAATTTTAAAAAATGAAAACCGGATGGCCTCATCCGGATGCCTTACCAGAAACTTCAAAGTTGCTTAATAAAAAATAAGAGTATTTGAGTAATTTTAACAAGGGTGTTTGTAGAATTAAAATTTTGTATGGAGGTGCAGAAAAAAGGTATGGGGGTGGAGGAAGAATTTGTCCTCGTGGCCACTCCAAGGGCCATCCCGATTAAAACAGGGCTCAAGGCCCGGTCACGAAGGTGAAAGCATATGCTAGATAGAGTGTTTTTTATTCCCAATATTTTAAAATAAAATACTTTTTATGGTCAACCATGTCTTTTCCTTAAGCATCAATGCTCTTGCATTCACCTTTCAGAACCAAAGATCAGATAATAAATAAATTCATACTTCTAAATCTTGTCTGAAGTTATTATGTTATTCACGCAAAATATTTGGAATCACCAAGCTATAGATATGTGTAAATATCTACTTTGCTTCTGTCCATGTATCTATTTGTTCTCATACATATCTTTCTTTTAAATTATTAAAATATTCTTAATTTATTTAATTATAACTTTTGTAGCGTTATTTAGCATTAAAAAGAAAAAATATTTATCATTTTTATATTAAATTATTGTTAATTTTCCATTTTGATCTTTTAAGAAAATTATTTAATAAACATTTGATCAAATACAAGCATAAGTACAACTGTTACTCAACTAAAAAAATAAATTTCACAATTGTTGGGTATTATGAATGAAAATATTTTTTTATTTTAAAGATAGAGACCAATATAGTCAACACTCACCTATTTCGACATCTTTAAAATGTTAACATTTAAGTATAAATAGAACATCATATTTGAATAATAATAAATAATATATAACTAAAAATATCTGTAAACCTGTTTCTTTAAAAGTAATATTTCGATATTGTATATGAATTTATTTCTGACTGTTTGTGTATGCGGTGATAATTTAGAGACTGGTCGTTATGAGAGACCCAATCACTCAAAATCAATTATTAAAATTAGCTTCTGTTTTAAAAATATATAAATATTAATTATTTATACTGATATAAGTATTTGATAATATGGTTAGAAAGTATATTAGTAAGCAACAAATTAAATATTATCGTTATCAGTTTCACATTTCACAGTCAAAAGTATACAATTAAGATTTATATATACATTAATTAGATTTTTTTATTTAAAAACAATTCCCTTAGTTGTCTTTTAAAAAATCTATTAGATCATAATTAACTAGGTTACTGGTTAAATTTTCTAGTAGTTATCAGTGAAAGTATTTACTTCCAAATTATATAAAAGAAGAATGTTATATATGTGTGCGTTTTATTAAAAGAATGATAAAATAAGAAACGTCTCAAATTCAACTCGTCGATTTTATGTATTGTATTTATAAGTTTGCTTCATTATAAAAATTTAATAAATACTTTAAATTTTTAAATCAATTTATAATCAAATTAAAAAACCGGATAAAATTTAGTGTAAACATGACTAATTTACCAAGGATTCTTAGTTTTGCAATCACGTAAGTTTTGTCAGTAGTCTTTTATTAAAAAAAAAACATTTAATTATAAATATAAATATTTTATTTTATCCTTATCTCATTCGTGTTTGCATCTGTCAAAATATTTATTAAATAAATATTTAATAAAAAGGTAAAAATTAAAGAAAGTGTGAAGTGTGAAGAAAGTGCAAAAGATATGAAATCTAAAGGGTTGGTTTTTACATAAAAATGAAGAGGATGGAAGTTGAGAGCCAACATAAATATTTAACTTTGCATATAATACTTTTTACGTCTGCAAATTAAAGATATTTTTGTTTAAACAACAAATAACTTGATTTCAAATTCAAAACCCACCTTTCACAAACAAACTGATTGACCATGTTAACCAATTAGTAGTTAATATTATCCTAATATTGAGTTTGAATAGGAATTTCACCATTTACAAGACAGTAAAATATTTTAACTTGAATTTATTTTTACTTAAAATTCATTTTTTAAGTGTTTTGATAAATTAATTTAGATATATTATATTTTAATTATTTATTTAGATAAAAATAATAATTTATTATTTAATGTAAAAACTATTTAAATATTAAATAATTATTAATTATATAGCATATTAATGATTATTCTTAATTTTTATACTATTTTTTAGTCAAAATTCGTTAAATTTTTTAATTGATGTTAATAAAATTATTTATGAATTGAATTGAATTGAAATTGTTTTCATTTAATATTACTTTAAAAAAATTAAAATTGGGGTTAATTTTTAATGCTGTTAGTTGGATTTTTTTTATCAACTTTTCAATCAATATTGATGAAAATTTTTCCAGCTTTGTCAAAAAGAAAATCATATTTAATATTGGTCAACAGTTTTTTTATTTTATATTAGAAAAAATATACATGAATTTTCAGAATATGAATAATTTTAAATTCTTACTATTTTTAGGAAGAATTTGAAATTTTATAATCTAAACTAATTCAATTATTTTTATAAAATTTTAGAGTTTATTTTTAAATTTCTTATCCAATTAACTTTTTTTTCATAAAACATTTTAAATTTTCTATAAAAATAAATTATTCCTATCAATTTTTCTGCTCAAACACGTTATAAATGTTCTATATTTCATTGCAATAGGATGAATCTCCTTCAAAGAATGCTTTAACTCATTTAGAAAGATTTGCCTTTAGAAAAAAAAAATTGAACAGAATTTTGATGAGTACTTGGAGCTAGGGAGAATATATGCTATTCAACTTAAGCTCTCTTTGACCATAATTGGGTTCACTTGTTTCTTGTTCAAGTCAAAAAGGGTAAAAGTGAAAGAAAGATCCCAGATTATAATCAAACTAAATTAACCCCAATATTATATATAAATTAATTTCTAGATTATTTTTCTATTTTTTTAATTTATGTATAAACTAATATATATTAATAAAAAATTTTTATTTTTTCTTTATGTTTCTATGGAAAATTCGTTCAATTAATATATCATAAATTGAAAAATAATATTTACTTTTTAATCTGCAATAAAGTCTCATGCTGTGTTTCTTCTTTTAGAAAATTTCAATGCCTTTACGATGGGGGCGAATATTACAGCAATTGTGAATGTGATTCTTTACATCTCTGCTACCACAGATTGGTTTCAATGGTTTTATGCAAGGGTTTTCAATTTGGATATAAACTTTCTAAGTTCATGAACTAGTAGACTTCAAATGCATAATTGAGCAATATATTATACACTTACGAAGTTAAATACAATGTCATTTCGTATCATCAATTTTATTTGCTTAAGTATCTTTGTGTATCACGATAGATAATTGTTTAAATATGTTGTTGATCTTAATTCATAAATCTTATAATGCAAAATAAGAGATAATATATTGTAAAAATATTAGAGTTAAGAAAGAAGAATATATGTTGTGAATTTTATGAACATAATGCATGATCCCGGGTCATAGGAAGCACCAGAAAAGTGAGTAAATTGCATAAAATATTTATTTCTTTAGTTTGAGATCTTGGGAGTTAATCAGTGATAAAACTTTTAATAGTTTATAAATATTGTAAGGTTAGGTTTAAAGTTTCACGTATTATTTAAAAAATTTCGATATAAGAAAAATTTATTAAAAGTCTTACGTCAATTAAAAACTTTTAAATAATTTATAAGTGAATATAAATTTTAATATATAAATCAATTTTGTATAAATCTTTAAGATGTTGGAGAAATCTTTCCTTCGTATGTGACTAAGAAAAATAATAAAAAAATCACATCTTTTAATAAAAATAAGAGAAAAAATTATATTATTAAAAAATATTAAGAATTATACTTTAAGTTTAACTTAATCTTATAAAACGAGCTTGTAAAATAAAATTTGCACTCAATCTATAAACTATTTATAAACTATTGAAATAGATCTCATTTTTTTTAACGGCAAAAAATATATCTCATCTCTTTTTTTTTTTTTTTTGAACGGCAAAAAATAAATCTTATCTCTAGTCAATGTGAAATTTTTAACACATCCTACTTATGCCGAGACTCTTAAGCTCGAGGGTGAAGCTTACATGTAAGAATGGTCCGATTATGACCGATAATAATCGGTTCAATAATTTTGATAAAATAGACTCTGATACCATATTAAGAAATGAACGAAAATAAATAATTAATAAAATAATAAAATTATTAATAAAATATTTATTTTTTATTAATTTATATTTTACGTTTAACACATTTTATTTTTTTTTATTTTTTTATCCATTTATTTTCTATCATATAATTCATAAAAAGGCCCCAAACCTGTCCCAATAAAAGTAGAAAACACATAGGCATGGCCATGAGCGTAGACACAGCAGCCAACTGTGTCTGCTAAGACAGCCATGCATCCTAGCTAATGCTATGAACATCCTTGTCTCGTGTATATGTTGTTGGGCTTTGTGGAGGCTTGATTTGAGTTAGGCCCAATTAGACAGTAACCCTAGTTTCTCCCTATAAATACACAACTTGTATTTGTAATCTTTAGCAATCACAAGTGAATAAAATTCCTCCTGTTGCACGTGGATTAGGGAAACCGAACCACGTTAAATCTTGTGTGTTGCCCGTGTTCCGTTTTTTCTTCTATTCCTTGCAGATTATTTGTGTGTGTTGTTTGTTTAAGACTCATCAATTGGT
>Ga0209489_108596_pt1 | contig 13695 bp, 9 predicted proteins | sample SiratrowhiteBW_FD_187527 | JGI IMG/M metagenome (GOLD analysis project Ga0209489, IMG submission 187527) | Root nodule microbial communities of legume samples collected from California, USA - Siratro white BW (SPAdes) (version 2) | ecosystem: Host-associated > Plants > Roots > Nodule | place: USA... | reverse complement strand
TAATTCGTGAAAATTCGTGAAATTCGTGGCTTAAAAAACTTAAGCGATAATCATGCATCAATACTTCTACGCCATTCATTTATTTGTAAACCGAAGAAAATCTCTTTCGGTGCTATTGGCTGTTCTGATGCTTTTGGTTTTTGGATTTTTCGCTTCAAGATTAAAGTTTGAAGAAGACATTACCAAACTTATTCCAACAAACGACAAAACCGATGTTACCGCCAAAGTTTTAAAACAATTAAACTTTGCCGATAAAACCACCGTAATTTTTAGCTTAGATAAAAATGGTTCTGCAGATGATTTGAAGGAAATGGCAACCATTTTTTCAGACAGCGTTTCTAAGTCCTGCAAACCTTACATAACGGGAATTCAGGGAAAAATTGACGAAGAAAACATTCAAGAAACTATTGATTTTGTTTACAATAATTTACCGCTTTTTCTAGATGATAAAGATTATGATGCTATCGAAAAGAAACTCCAAAAAGACAGTATTGTAGCAACCGTTCAAGGAAATTACAAATCGATTATTTCTCCGTCTGGATTTATTACCAAAGATTTTATTCTGCAAGATCCGTTTGGGATTTCTTTTATCGCTTTAAAAAAATTACAGCAATTAAATATTGGAGACGATTTTACGCTTGAAAATGGTTTTGTAATGACAAAGGATAAAAAGAAATTATTGCTTTTTATCACTTCCAATATTCCATCTAGCGAGACAGAAAAGAATACCATTTTTGCTGAAAAACTAAAATCAATTCAGGAAAATTTAAATACACAGTTTAAAGGAAAAACTTCTGTCAGTTATTTTGGTTCTGCTTTAATTGCCGTTGCCAATGCTAAACAAATTAAGGGAGATATTATTCTCACGACTTCAATTGCGATGTTTACCTTAATGCTAATCCTAATTTTATTTTATCGAAAACTGTTAATTCCGCTGATTATATTTTTGCCGACAGTTTTTGGAGGTTTGTTTGCGGTTGCGTTCCTATACTTCGTTAGAGAACAAATCTCAGCAATTTCATTAGGAATCGGTTCTATTTTACTCGGAATTACGATTGATTATTCCATTCATATTCTCACACATTACAAACATAACAGCGATGTAAAAACTTTGTACAAAGACATTACAATGCCTGTCATTATGAGTAGTTCTACTACTGCTGTTGCGTTTTTGTGTCTGCTTTTTGTAAAATCGGATGCGCTAAATGATCTCGGAATTTTTGCCGCCGTTATCGTTATGGCTTCTGCTGTTTTTTCGCTTTTAATTGTTCCGCATTTATACAAACCAAAAGAAAATCCTGCAGATCATAAAAAGAATGTGATCGATAAAATGGCTCATTTTTCTTTTCACAATAATAAAATCTTAATCGCACTTTGTGTTATCATTACCATAATTTGCTGTTTCACTTATAATGATGTTGGTTTTAATAACGATTTATCACAGCTAAATTTTATTCCGAAAGAAATTAAAGCGGCCGAAAAACAATTGGAAGAAAGTACGAGTTTAACTTCCAAAACGATTTATGTTGCTTCTTACGGAAAAACTATTGAAGAAGCTTTGCAGCATAATAGCAAACTTTTTGACGATTTATCCAAAGAAAAAAATCAGGAGAGAATTTTAAATTTCAGTTCTGTTGGCGGAATTGTGCTTGCTCAAAAAGAACAAATCGAAAAAATTGAAAAGTGGAATTCGTTTTGGACACCGCAAAAAAAACAATTCATACAATCAGAATTAATTGCTGAAGGTTCAAAACTTGGCTTTAAACCCACAACTTACAATTTATTTTTTGATCATTTAGATTTTGACTTCAAGCCTGTTTCGGCAGATGAATTTTTAAAAATTAAAGCACTTCAATTACAAGAATTTATAACCGAAAAAAATGGCTTTTATACCATTTCAACTTTAGTAAAAGTATCACCAGAACAACGAGATGCTTTTGTAAAATTGGCCTCTGCAAAAGAAAACGTAATTGCAATTGACCGTCAGCAGATGAACGAAACATTTTTCAGCAATCTAAAAACCGATTTTAATTCACTGGTAAATTATTCTTTTGTTGCTGTCATTTTAATTCTGTTTTTCTTTTTCCGAAGAATCGAATTAGTAATTATCAGCTGTATTCCAATTGCTTTAACGGGAATTGTAACGGCTGGAATTATGGGCATTTTTGGCATTCAGATGAACATTTTCAGTATGATTGTCTGCACCTTAATTTTTGGTCATGGAGTCGATTTTAGTATTTTCATGACCAGTGCATTGCAAAAAGAATATACTAATGGCGTTAACGAAATTGCCATTTATAGAACCTCAATTATTCTGGCGGTAATCACAACCATTTTAGGAATCGGCGCGATGATTTTTGCCAAACATCCTGCACTTACTTCCATTTCACTGGTTTCATTAATCGGAGTTTTTGCTGCGCTGATCATTACTTTTATTTTCTATCCGATTTTATTCAAACTGTTTTTATCCAATCGTCCGAAAAAAGGAAATCCGCCATTTCAATTGCGAACTTTCATTCATGGCGTAATTTCATTTGCGTATTATGGTTTGGGCGGAATCGTAATGTCGATTTTCAGCTTTACGATTATGCCGATTTTGCCTTTCAGCAAAAAATCAAAAATGAAAACTTTCCGATATGTGATTTCAAAATTCATGAAATCGGTTTTGTATTCAAATCCTTTTATTCGCAAAAAAGTCGTTAATAATTTCAATGAAACTTTCGAAAAACCAGCCGTAATTATTGCCAATCATTCTTCTTTTCTGGACATTTTAGCCATCGGAATGTTAAGTCCAAAAATCATTTTCTTGGTAAGCGACTGGGTTTACAACTCTCCTATTTTTGGCGGTGTTGTGAGAAAAGCAGGTTTTTATCCTGTTTCTGAAGGTCTTGAAGGCGGAGTCGAACATTTGCGTAAAAAAGTAAACGAAGGATATTCTTTGATGGTTTTTCCAGAAGGAACGCGATCAGAAAATAATGTGGTAAAACGATTCCATAAAGGAGCATTCTTCCTTGCCGAAGAATTTAAAATAGATATTATTCCTATTGTTATTCATGGCGCATCAGAATTAATTCCGAAAGGCGATTTTGTCATTCATCACGGAAAGTTGACGGTTACCATTTTAGAAAGAATCACGCCTGATAATTTTTCATTTGGAGCCAATTATGTTGAAAGAACCAAGCAAATAAGCACTTTCTTTAAAGCTGAATACCGCAAAATAAGACAAGAACTTGAAGGTCCTGATTATTTCAAAAAAATGCTTATTAACAGCTACGATTATAAAGAAATCGAGGTTGGAAATAGCGTGAAAAAGGATTTAAAACAAAATCTAGAAAGGTATTACAGCTTAAACAAATACATTCAGCCAAAAGCAAAAATCCTACATTTAGCAAACGATTTTGGGCAATTGGATGTTTTACTGGCTTTACAGGAACCACAGCGAAAAATATTTTCTTTTATAAATGATGAAGAAAAATTGCTAGTTGCCAAAACGAATTATATTGTTACAAAGAGAAAAATATTTTATCTCGACAATTTAGAATCGGCACTTGAAAATCATTACGATATTCTTTTAGTTTCAGACGAAGATTATCAGGATCAAATCGGAAAAGTAATTTCGAAAGCTACTTCTATAATTTTAGTGAATTGTTCCCATTTAAGAAATCAGTTTGAGGATTTTGAAATTGTTTCTGAAGAAAATGCTTTATTAGTTTTAAAGAAAAAATAATGAAAAAACAATACGATGTAGTTATAATTGGCAGCGGTTTAGGCGGATTGGTTTCTGCCGTTATTCTGGCAAAAGAAGGCTACAGCGTTTGTGTACTCGAAAAAAACAATCAATACGGAGGAAATCTGCAGACTTTCGTAAGAGATAAAACCATTTTTGATACGGGAATTCATTACATCGGAGGTTTAGGCGAAGGCCAAAATCTCCATCAATATTTCAAATATATTGGAATAATGGATCATTTGAATCTGAAAAAAATGGACGAAAATGGTTTTGATATGATTTCTTTTGATGACGATAAAACCGAATATCCGCATGCGCAAGGTTTCGAAAATTTCATTCAACAGCTAACCAATTTATTTCCTGAAGAAAAAGAAAATCTAGAACGTTACTGCCAGAAAATAAAAGCCGTTTGCAAAACATTTCCGCTTTACAATCTGGAATCTCAAGGAAAATATGACGATGAAATTTTAATGCTTAACGCAAAAGAAACCATCGATTCTTTTACTGAAAATGAAAAGCTAAAAGCAATTTTGGCAGGTTCTAATTTTCTCTATGCGGGAATTCCTGATAAATCGCCTTTTTATGTTCATGCCCTTATTGTCAATTCCTACATAGAAAGTTCATGGCGCTGTATAAATGGCGGAAGCCAAATTACCAAACAATTGCTGAAACAACTTAAAAAATTTGGAGGTGAATTTTTTAAACATAAAGAAGTTACAAAAATTGAAGTTGAAAACCAAAAGGTAAATTCGGTACAAATGAAAGACGGAACCAAGGTTTCGGGAACGTTTTTTATTTCGAATATCGAACCGAAAACGACTTTAAAAATGGCCGGCCAGGAAAATTTCAGAAAACCATTTTTCAATAGAATTCAAAATCTCGAAAACGTACTTTCTGCTTTTAGTTTATACATTGTTTTTAAACCTAAAACTTTCAAATACATCAATCATAATTATTACCATTTTAAAAGTGCAAATGATGTTTGGGCCGCACACGAATACGACGAAAATTCATGGCCCAAAACCTTTATGGCATGTATGAATCCGTCGAAAAAAGATGAGGAATGGGCAGACGGAATGACATTTTTGACCTATATGAAATATGATGATGTCAAAGCTTGGGAAAACACTTTCAACACTACTTTCGAAGAAAATGATCGCGGAGAAAGTTATGACGAATTCAAAGCCAAAAAAGCCGAAAAGCTTTTAAAAGAAATCGAAAAAAAATTCCCAGGCATAAAAGATTGCATCAAATCGGTTCATACTTCTACGCCACTTTCTTACCGCGATTACATTGGTGGAGACGGTGGAAATATGTACGGATATGTTAAAGATTCAAATAATCCAATGAAAACTTTGATTCCAAACAAAACTAAAATAGAAAATCTTTATCTTACAGGCCAAAGTATTAATATGCACGGTGTCTTGGGTGTTACAGTTGGAGCGGTCATAACTTGCTCTGAAATTGTAGGAAAAGAATATCTGCTGGAAAAAATAAAAAAAGCATCTGAATAAATTATTATGAAAAACCGCATCCTATATATTTTCTTCGTCGGTTTTTTTAGTTTGCTGATTTCCTGCGGTACTTCAAAATCAAAAAAACACACGCCTGATATTACCGCTTTCAACAATACAAAACCCATTGTACAAAAATTATCAGACAGCATTTTTCTTTCTGGAAAAAATTCGCTTTTAAAAAATAAACAAGGCCTTTGGGAATTATATGTAGAAGGTGATCCTCTCGAAATTGGACTTTCTACTGGTGCTTTGACTGATTCGCTTTTGCACAAACAGCAGCGCATTTTTTTCTCTAAAATTACCGATTTGATACCTTCAAAATTTCAGCAAAAACTGCTTCGTCAGTTTCTGAAATGGTACAATCGAAAATTGTATTTGAATGTTCCTGACGAATATCAAACGGAAATTTATGGCGTTTCGCAATATACTTCGAATGATTTTGATAATATCGCACCTCAATATCAGCGCAGTTTGTATCTGCATGCAGCGCACGATATTGGGCACGCTTTGCAAGATTTGGCTCTGGTTGGCTGTTCTTCTTTCGCGGCTTGGAATGAAAAATCGGAAGATGGAAATTTAATTCTTGCTCGAAATTTTGATTTTTATGTGAATGACGCTTTCGCGGAAAATAAAATCATGGCCTTTATAAAACCAGAAGAAGGTTATCCGTTTATGATGGTCACTTGGCCCGGAATGATTGGCGCCGTTTCTGGAATGAATTATGAAGGGTTGACCGTAACGATAAATGCTTCTAAATCTAAAATTCCACTTAGCGCGAAAACGCCAATTTCCATCTTGACCCGCGAAATTTTACAGCATGCTAAAAATTTAGACGAGGCTGTTGCAATCGCAAAAAAAAGAAAAGTATTTGTCTCTGAATCGATTATGGTTGGAAGTGCAAATGATAACAGAGCCATTTTAATTGAAGTTTCGCCAAATAAAATGGACGTTTATGATGTTCCAAACAGCGATCAATTAATTTGTTCCAATCATTTTCAAGGCGAAGCTTTTAAGGACGATAAAAGAAATCAAAAACAGATTGCCAACAGCCATTCTGAATATCGTTACGAAAGAATGAAGGAATTGCTATCTGAAAATCCAAAAGTAAATCCTGAAATTGCTTCGGAAATCCTTCGAAACAAAGAAGGCTTAAAGGACATTTCTTTAGGATATGGAAATGAAAAAGCGCTCAATCAATTGCTTGCCCATCACGGAATTATATTTAAACCAAAAGAAAAATTGGTTTGGGTTTCGACAAATCCCTATCAATTGGGCGAGTTTGTCTGCTATGATTTAAATGAGATTTTTGGAGAAAACAAAAATACAGTAAAATCTTTTCAAAAGGAAAATTTAAACATTGCCAAAGATCCTTTCTTAGAAACAACTGCCTTTCAGAATTTTAAAGAATTCAAAATAGAAGATCATAAAATGGACTCGATTTTAAAAAAGAAAGAAACTGTTTCTCCAGAATTCCTTCAGCAGTATCAAGCACTAAACCCTAATTATTGGGTTGTATATTATAAGGTAGGATTGTACTTTTACCAAAAAAAGGAATTTCTTCAGGCAAAGCTTAATTTTGAAAAAGCTTTAAGTCACGAAATCACTACAGTTCCGCAAAAAGAAGAGATTGAAAAATATTTAAAAAAAGTCAAAAGAAAAGTACAATGATTCCAGCAATAGAAAAAGATTCTTTAGAAGAGATTAAAATTTTTCAAGAAAAAAAATTAGCCGAACTTTTAGCTTATATCGGCGAAAATTCTCCTTTTTATAAAAGACTTTTTGCAGGACAGAATATTGATATTTCGAAAGTAAAAACGCTGGAAGATTTACAGCATTTACCTGTTACCACCAAAGAAGATTTACAGCAATATAATGATGATTTTTTGTGTGTTCCGCAGCATAAAATTATCGATTACGCCTCAACATCGGGAACTTTAGGAGATCCTGTAACTTTTGGTTTAACCGATTCTGACTTGGATCGTTTGGCTTATAATGAAGCTATTTCTTTTGCCTGTGCCGGAATTGCAGAAGGCGATGTTGTTCAATTGATGACGACAATCGATAGAAAATTTATGGCTGGTTTGGCTTATTTTCTAGGCCTTCGAAAATTAAAAGTTGGCGTAATTCGTGTTGGAGCCGGAATTCCAGAAATGCAATGGGATTCGATTTTAAAATACAATCCGAGTTATTTAATTACAGTTCCTTCTTTTCTTTTGAAATTAATTGAATATGCCGAAATGCATGGAATCGATTATAACAAGTCGAGCATAAAAGGTGCCATTTGTATTGGGGAATCTTTGAGAGAACAAGATTTTTCAATGAATATTTTATCCAAAAAAATTACAGATAAATGGAATATCAAGTTGTTTTCGACTTATGCTTCTACCGAAATGAGCACTGCTTTTACAGAATGCGAATATGGAAAAGGCGGACATCATCACCCAGAATTAATTATTGTTGAAGTTTTAGACGAAAATAATCAGTCTGTAAAAAATGGTGAAACTGGCGAACTTACTTTTACTACTTTAGGAATTGAAGCCATGCCGTTGTTGCGTTTTAAAACTGGAGACATGGTTCAGTTTCACGATGAGCCTTGCGCTTGTGGCAGAAATACTTTACGCGTTGGACCAGTTGTTGGCCGTAAAAAACAAATGATTAAATATAAAGGAACAACACTTTATCCGCCAGCAATGAACGATGTTTTGAGCAGTTTTGATAATATCGAAAATCATTTGATCGAAATCTCAACCAACGATTTAGGTACCGATGAAATCCTGATTAAAATTGCAGTTAAAAATCAATCTCCAGAATTTTTACAAGAAATAAAAGATCATTTTAGAGCAAAACTAAGAGTTACACCAAAAATAGAATTTGCTTCAAAAGAAGTTTTAAATCCGTTGGTCTTTAATCCAATGAGCCGAAAACCAATTCGATTTTTTGATTATCGAACTTAAGTAAAGTGACAGAGAAACAAAGATACAAAGATACAAAGATACAAAGATACAAAGTTGAAAAGGCCCTGAGTATAAAACCTTTGCAACTTTGTCACTATGTCACTTTGCACTCAATATCACGCCAATTCGAAGAAAAGTTGTAATTTTGCAAAAAATTACGAAGATGGTCAAGATTGGCAACATAGAATTACCCGAATTTCCTTTATTACTAGCACCGATGGAAGATGTTAGCGATCCGCCGTTTCGCAGGTTATGCAAAACGCACGGAGCTGACTTAATGTATTCTGAATTTATTTCGTCGGAAGGATTAATTCGTGACGCTATAAAAAGCCGTATGAAGCTGGATATTTTTGATTACGAACGTCCTGTTGGAATTCAGATTTTTGGTGGTGATGAAGAGGCAATGGAAATGTCATCTAAAATTGTTTCGACTGTAAAACCTGATTTAGTAGACATCAACTTTGGTTGTCCGGTAAAAAAAGTTGTTTGCCGTGGCGCTGGAGCTGGAGTTTTAAAAGATGTCGATTTGATGGTTCGTTTGACCAAAGCGGTTATCAAAGGAACTGATTTGCCTGTTACGGTAAAAACCCGTTTAGGTTGGGACGAAAACTCTATCAACATTGATGAAGTTGCAGAAAGACTTCAAGACATTGGTGTTCAAGCCTTAACAATTCACGCCAGAACTCGTGCACAAATGTACAAAGGCCATTCTGACTGGTCGCATATTGCTCGTGTCAAAAACAACCCAAGAATTACAATGCCAATTTTCGGAAATGGCGATATCGACAGCCCAGAAAAAGCATTACAATATAAAAACGAATACGGAATTGACGGTATTATGATTGGCCGTGCCGCTATTGGTTATCCATGGATTTTTAACGAAATCAAACACTATTTCAAAACAGGAGAACACTTACCTGCACCAACGGTTATTGATCGTGTTGAAGCGGCAAGAAATCATTTAAAATGGTCTATGGAATGGAAAGGCGAACGCTTAGGAATTGTAGAAATGCGTCGTCATTATACTAATTATTTCAAAGGAATTCATTCGTTTAAAGAATTCAAACAAAAACTAGTTACCACAGATGCTCCTGAAGATTTATTCGCTATTATGAAAGAAATCGAGGAAGTTTATGCAGGATATGAATTTGTTTAAAAATCTCATAACAAAAGTTTAAATCTTTGTCGAGCTTCTTGTGGAGATTTCTCCTTCGTCGAAATGACAAAAAATACGCAAATTAACTTTGACAAAAAATATTGATACAAAAAAAGACCTTCAAAATTGAAGGTCTTTTTCTTTTGTTATACTTGTACCCTCTTCCACTTTCCTCTTTTATAGAAAACAATACCAGTTAAAGTAATTGCGGTTTCTGCAACAGGAATGGCAATAAAAACTCCTGTTGGTCCCATATTGAAATGCTTCGCTAAAACAAAAGCCAGCGGAATTTGAAATAGCCAAAACCCGAAGAAGTTAATTCCTGTTGGTGTCCAAGTATCTCCAGCTCCATTGAACGTGTTGATTAAAACCATTCCGATTCCATAAAAAATAAATCCGATACTCATGATCTGCAAAGCTTCAATCGCAATGGTTTTGACCTGCTGATCATTCGTGAAAAACGAAATAATATATTGTCCAAGCCCCAAAGTAATAATCATAATTGTAGCCATGAAAATCACATTATATCTTGCCGTTGTATAAACCGATTTTTCTGCACGTTCAATTTGTTTAGCTCCTAGATTTTGACCAACCAAAGTTGCGGCGGCATTGCTCAATCCCCACGCAGGAAGAATAAAAAACATCATAATTCTCAAAGCAGTCTGATATCCTGCCGAACCATGATCGCCTCCTGTTGTTGCGACTAATTGTGCTAAGAAAATCCAGCTGCAAGAAGCAATTACAAATTGTAAAATTCCAGGTGCAGCAATTTTTACTAAAGCTTTTATCTGTGTAAAATCTGGAGCGAAATATGGTATTTTGATTTTTAAAATGCTATTGCCAAAAAACAAATGATAGACTTGATATAAAACCCCGATACTTCTTCCAATTGTTGTTGCCAGAGCAGCGCCTACCAATCCGAAAGCAGGAACTGGTCCAAAACCGTTAATTAAAATCGGACATAAAATGATATTGCAAATATTGGCAATCCAAAGACTTTTCATTGCAATTGCAGCATTTCCAGCTCCACGAAAAATTCCGTTTATCAAGAACAAAAGCATAATACACAAACTCGAACCAATCATAATTTGCGTAAATCGGAAACCATGTTCGGCAGATTCTATTGAAGATCCCATTAGAATCAAAATATCTTTTGCGTATATAATTCCGAGAATGCTCATTACACTATTAATAGCAAAAGCTACAATAATGGCTTGCATTCCCGCTTTTGCAGCGGCAACTGGATCTTTTTCTCCAATACGTCTTGCTACAACTGCTGTTGCGGCCATGCTCATTCCGATCGCAAGCGAATAAATTACAGTCAATACCGATTCGGTCAAACCAACAGTCTGAATAGCAAAACTGCTGTGTTCCAAATGTCCGACGAAATATAAATCGACCAAAGCAAAAACCGATTCCATCATCATTTCCAAAACCATCGGAATGGCTAATAGAATTACAGCTTTTTTTATACTTCCAGAAGTATAATCAAATGAATCATCGCCTTTTAAGGCTTGTTTTAAAGTGGTAAAAATTTTAGAAAAGAAGCTTTTCTTTATAGTTGTTTCTGTCATGATTATTTAGGATAAATGATAAAATTGGTCCAGATGTAATTTTCAATCTGAACTAAAAAGTAAAACGTAAGTATCCTAATTATTCTAAAAAATAAAATAGGATTAGGCAGAAACAATCATATGCTGTAGATTTTCAAGGCGGTAAATATAAGTAATATTTTTAAAGGAGAAATTAATCTAGTAATTTTTTACTCACTCGGCTGCTTGCAATTAGCGAAGCAATAAACCCTAAAGAGATAATTGTCGTCATTACGATGATAACATTTTCAACTGTAAAAACAACTGGATAGGCCAAGGTTGGCGTAATCATGATAAGTTCAAATTTCTGCTGTAATATCACGAGAATAATACCTAAAACAAGTCCGATCAAGCCACCAAATACGCTTAATAAAGTTCCTTGCAACAAAAATATTTTTCGAAGATCACCAATATCTGATCCTAAATTGAAAAGGGTTTTAAGATTTCCTTTCTTTTCTAAAATCATCATAATCAATGCACCAATCAAATTAAAAAGTGCTACAATGATAACGAGAGTAAAAATCAGATAAACCGCGATGTTTTCGGTATTGAGCATTTTATACAAAGACTCGTTTAACTGTGCTCTATTTTTTAAAGTGATCTTATTTTTAAAAATAGAACTAAGTTTTGATTTTACAGCGCTTTCATCTGTATTTTCTTTTAATTTAAATTCTAATCCCGAGATTTGATTGTGCTTGTACATTAGCAATTCTTGCACTAAACCTAAATCTGCAAATACATATTTTGAATCTAAATCTTCGCTAATGGAGTAAATCCCAACTGGTAGAACATCGGTTTTATTGAAAGCCTCTTCGGGATTTTCGATTCCGCCTTTTCCTGGCTTTGGAGCAAAAATTTGAAGTGGATTTTCAAAATCTAAAATTCCCATGGAGAAATTTTGAGCCAAACCATAGCCAATTACAACCTGAAAACTATCCGGTTTTAGCCATTGACCATTAAAAAGTTTTTTCTTGATATCGTTAACAACTGGATATAAACTGTCAACCCCTTTTAAATACGTAACTTGCTGTTTGTCTTTGAATAAAAACAAAACACGCTCTTCTATGATTTTGGTGTAAGAAGCAACACCTTCTATTTTTTTGATTTGATTTTCCTGATAGGGAGTAATCGAAAATGATTTTCCGTAAGTACTTGTCAATTTCAAATCAGGATCGATTTCGTTTGTAAACGAAAGACTAAAAACCTTTAATCCGCTGAAAACAGATAAAACAACAAACAAAGCCATCGTACCAACAATGATCCCCATGCTGGCAATACGGTTGATGATATTGATAGCATTGTTTTTACTGCTGCTAAAAATATAACGTTTGGCTATGTATAAAGGGAAATTCAAATTATGACTTTCTTCTCTTTTCTAAAAGATCACGGTTTTCTATTGGGTTTTCTTTTCCTGCAAGTGCATTGTCAATTTTCTCTATATAATCTAGAGAATCATCTATAAAGAATACCAAATTTGGAACACGGCGCAATTGCAAACGTACACGCTGTGCCAAATCATGTTTGATTAAATTTGAATTTGTTTTTATGGCTTCTAAAGTTTCTTTGGCTTTTTCTTGCGGAAAAATGCTTAAATATACTGTCGCTATAGATAAATCTGTAGTTACACTTACTTTGGATACTGAAATTACTAAGTTTGTAATTCCGTTTTTTCTCACTTCACCTTGCAAAATGTCAACCAGATCTTTCTGAAGAACACCGCCTATTTTTTTCTGTCTATTTGTTTCCATACTGCAAAAATACTAAAATTTAGTCGTATTACATGTTCTTTTAATTCTTTTAAAAGCTGATAAAGGTCATAGCGTTTGAGGGAATTATTCTACATATTTGATATAAATATAAAACTAATCTATCATGAAAAAAAGAGAACCAATTAGCCACATTATGACAAAAACTGTTGTTACTGCAAACGAAAAAGATGATCTTAAAACGGTGGTCGAAAAATTAAAAGCAAATACAATTCGTCACATTCCAATTGTAAGAGGCAAAGAAGTAATTGGAATTATCAGCCGAACAGATATTAACCGATTGACTTTTGGCGCTTTGTTTGAAGGTCAAGACAATGCTGATGAAGCCATATTAGAAATGTTAACCGTTCCTCAAGTAATGACTTCAAAACCAAAAACAGTTTCGTCTGATACTATAATAAGAGATTTAGCCGAAATTTTTGTAAAAGAAGATTTCCATGCTCTTCCTGTTGTTGACAATAGCGAACTTAAAGGCATCGTAACTACAACAGATGTTGTGAGGTACTTCTTAGAACAATACGATTAAAAAAGGGAGCTTTCAGCTCCCTTAAATTTTTATCTGCTTTGCAGCCATCCTTCCGGATTATTGTTTGATGTGTTTTGTAGAATCAGGAATTTAATGATTGTTTTTCCTGTATCTCCACTTGTTCTCACTCTTCCGATAGTCTGTTTAGTTGTCACTTTATCTCCTTGGCTTACCGAAACCGAACTTAAGTTTTGATATACTGTAAAGTAGTCTCCGTGCTGAATTACAACTGCTTTATTTACTGGCGATAATACAATAACTTTAGAAACTTCTCCAGCAAATACTGCTCTAGCACTTGCACCATCTTCGGTAGTAATCTCAACTCCAGAATTATGAACAGTGATTGATGGATGCAGCGGGTGAGGCTGATCTCCGTAACCAAGCGAAATAAATCCTTTTTCTACCGGCCAAGGCAATCTTCCCCTGTTTGCTTTAAAGTCAGCCGCCAGAATTT
>Ga0209489_108594_pt1 | contig 13701 bp, 10 predicted proteins | sample SiratrowhiteBW_FD_187527 | JGI IMG/M metagenome (GOLD analysis project Ga0209489, IMG submission 187527) | Root nodule microbial communities of legume samples collected from California, USA - Siratro white BW (SPAdes) (version 2) | ecosystem: Host-associated > Plants > Roots > Nodule | place... | reverse complement strand
ATATATATATATATATATATATATATATATATATATATATATATATTAATTAATTACAAACACGTTTTTCAGTAGATATTACTGCAGTAGTCTATAGGTATATATAATTATTGTTTAAAAGTGAAAAAACCAACAATTTTATAAGTGTGGTTTATGGATTATCATAGACTACAATTTATAAAATATGAATATTTAAGTTAACAATTTTGAAGTGATATCTTAAAAAATAATAAACTACTTTATTGAAGTGTTGATTAATATATTAAAAATGTAACATTTTTTTTTAACTTTAATAATGAAAAGGCAATATTTTTATCACTGTAGCTTACGAATATTATAGACCACGAATAATAAGTCATGAGTGTTTTAAGTAACGAAGTTTAAATGTTGCCTTTAGTTTATCAATAATCAACACATACAAAAGTTTGGACTAAAATTATAACTTACAATTAACATACTCCGATAGAGATTGAAAATAAACTTTGTAGAATTTGCTTTCCGTTTCTCATTAAGAGATATTTCGTTGTTTAAGTGAAGATATGACTGAATGTATTCCCTGTTTTTATGGGTTAAATCTTTCAATTAAGAGTACCTCACTCAAATTATATTTTCTTGTTTTATATGATATCGTATCTTTGTTTGAATGTGCTTTCAAATTGTTATTATTTGTATATAATTGTATTTTTCTATTAAAGTTGTTATGTATTTTTAATAATAGATGGATTGAGTTCGAGATTTAAATGGTATGATTGGTATGAATGTTAATTATTTAAATGGTAAATTGACTTGTTTTAGTATAATATATACATTCTTGTTGTGAATAATCTTTAACAACTAATTTACTTTATGTTTCATAATCTTTTTTTGTTTATAAACTTAAATGTTTCATAATCTTATTTTGTTTACAAACTTATTTTTGAATATTTATAAAATTGATTCTCATCTTTTTAACAGTCAGATTCTAACTATCCAAAGGTGATCTACTATAAATTGTTTCAAATATATAAGAATTTGATTTGGAGAAAGTTTTTTCTTTAATCTAAATTATATCTATGTTTTTTTCCTTCTGATTCTATCTACGAACGTTTTGAAGTTTCACAACATGAAAAGTGTTTGTTGGAATCCAAACAATCTAAAACCCAAATATATTTTAAGAGAAGTTTTTTCTGTTAACAAATAATGAGTGTTATGTCTTAACATATACGTGTTTATATATTTATATGATATAATAAACCTTCTAATATCTTTTTGTAATGCTCTTTATATATTTTTGTTTTATTATATATAATATATAGTTATGAGTTTTTTTTAACAGCAAATAATGATATAAATAGGAATATTTTAGTGGTGTTTCAACCTTATTATAAGAAGAAAACTTTCCACAACATAAACAAATGCATGAAAAAGCATATAAAGAGCAAGTTAAAAATTATAAAATATCCTCCATGTCAACTTTGGCCAATTATTTCTTTTGAAAATAAGAGTAATAGAAAATAAGAAAGCAACTACGAAGAAGACTGTATGTAGTGAGTAAGAACTTGAATGCTCATTCCATCTTTAATTATGTAACTTCTTTAAGGCAATCAATAGGGTGCAGAAACCATTTTGCAAATGTTCTTTGAAACCCAATCCCCCCCCAAATTTTGCCCAACTCCAGGCTTGCAATTGTGTCTGTAGAAAAATCTCTACTTCATCCACCTTACCACCCTCAAAGATGATCCTGTTCTTATGCATTCAAATAGCCTTAGTAAGTGTTAACCACATCCCTCTCTACACATGGTTAGCTTGTACACTCAATCCAGTAAGATAAATTTTGAGAAAGTGACTAGCTACATCGTTACCTGTGACCGAAAACAATCATACCCACTTATCACACTTGACCCATAGTCTTTGTGTAACTTCACATGATAACATAATATGTTAAATAGATTTCACGTCCTTGTTACACAAATGACATAGATTACACAGAATCCTAACCCCTCTGTTTTCAAGATTAATTTTAAATGGTAATCTATCTATCAAAACCCTCCAATCAAACACCTTAGCAGTTTCAGGAAGTTTAAGACTCCAAACCTTGCTCACAATGGAATCGCTTTCATGGCCCAATAACCAGATTGGACTGTGTGAGCCTCGATCTTCTCATCCACCCAACACCACCTATAAAATGAGTCACCCCTCCAAACAACAGGGTTGATGATTTCCAAGGGTTATTTTCCAAGTCTTTCTCCCAATTAAAAGTTCCCTCATCCACTGTATCTGCCAAATGTACTTTTGTGTGGTCTCGTTGTCAATCCTCAAAGTAAGGTCACAGACTAGAAAATCTTTAGTATTTGATACCACGTATAACCTAGGAAACTTATCCTTAGCGTCCCATCTCCCACCCACCAATCTTCCCAAAATTTGATCATGCTCCCGTTATCAAGTTTTCATCTAATCCTTTGAGCAAACCAGTTAGATACTCCAGATACCTCTCAAACTTACTTTTCCTAGGTCCTTCCACCAATTCGAACTTTTTTTGTCAATCGTAGATTTATTCATCTTTCTCCAATTGTACCTGGATTCAATGAGGTTTCTCCATCCTCCATCATGCTCAGATCCCAATCTCAATTTCCACTTGGCTACAAGAGTAGAGTTGAAAACCTGAATGTCTCTTACTCCCTAACCACCCAACTCAATAGGAAGACAAACTTTGTCCCAAGCAACCCAAGGTATTTTCCACCCCTCAAAACCTCAACCTCAAAAGAACCTAGTCTGGATTGCCCTAATGGCATTACATACAGTGGCAATGCATTTAAGACTCATTTAATCAAGCAAATTCTGTCTGCCATAGATAAAACTCTTCCCTTCTACATCGAAAGCGTCTCATGAATTTTGTGGATAATTGGATTCCAGAATTCCTTCTTTCTACAATTCCAAAATAAGTGAATGGAAGTCTCATCTCATCCCAGTTTAAGCAGTTGGAGAAAAAAATTCAAGTCTCACTCCAAGGATATTATGTAATTTATATTTTTTATTATACAAAAAATTACATGTTTTTGGACTACTATAGTTATGATGAAGAAAGAAGTTGATAACTGGGGTGGTGCATCTATGACCATAGAAGAAGATGCCTAAGACGTTTTATACAAGATGCATGAAATATGAAATTTAGTCGTTTAGTGTAATGAGATGACCGAATTTTCAAAGTCTTTTTGTTTTATTGTTTCCACTCATTTACAAGTCTTTTCCAAGTCTTTTGTTTTTTTTACGTGGAATGTCGTATAAGGGGCCAATCCACTTCACAAAACTATCTCTACTTACATCAACTATCTAAATAAAGTAACGTTCACATAAAATAGTACACAAAATAAAACTTATTTGAAATTGAATCTCACTAACAATTGAAAAAATAATTCTAATCTAATATTTATTTTAAGTGACTTGTGTTATTCACTTTCATTAAAATTTTTATGCTGTTTATAATGTTTTTTTCAAGATTACACTCTGGACTCATCGTATCGTAATGGTTTTAGTTCAAGCACACAACAAAAAAAATATTAAAACTTGAGTCATAGTCGTTAAGTAGTAAGCAATTACCTTATTTCTAATTTTAATACAGTAAATTACTGAAATAAATTTTGAATTACAAAATTCGTAGATAATTGTATTAGCCTTTAAACATAATAAAAATAAATTTGATAGAATTAATATATCTTTGGATATCATTTTTGCACTCAGAGAAAGCTTAAAGAATAGAGTCATGATTTTTGTGTAAAATTTATGCTTCTTCAATTGAGATATATAGTAAGTTATGCATTTGGGTGTTGATTTTTTATATCTTGGCCTAAATATTTCATTGTCGAGAATTTGTTTATGAGAAGCAAGAGAAGTCATCATGACTAATATAAGCTTGCCTAACCCGTAATTAATTATGTTTCAGTTGAAACTAAGTTAGTGGATATTCAAGAAGCACGTTGCTTATGGGGATCGAATGAAGTAAGTTGGTCACAAAGAGGCACGGATAAAGAGGGAGGAGGCTATTAACAATTTGGAACAATAATGGGGTTGGGGGGGCGGTATTGGGAGATTAGTAGATGTGGCTATCATGAATGTGAGAAGTATGCTCTTTGGAACGACGTTGAAAGCTATAGACATAGTGAGAGGGAGATAGCATGGTGTGTGTTGGGTGATTTCAATGCGGTAAGATATTCTCATGGGAGAAAGGGGATTGGTGTTGGGTTAGCTAACATGGCGGGTTGGCCAAATTCAATGAATTCATAGATAAATGCTGGTTGTATGATATACCTGTAGTTGGAAGAAGGTATATGTGGTATAGACCGAATGAGACCTCTAAGAGTAGGATAGATAGAGTATTTGTGTCTGACTTGTGGTTAGTTCATTGGCCAGGGTCAACACAATACATAAATAGTATATTGGTTTCTGATCATTGTGGAGTGGTGGTCTGTAACTCAGTCCTGGATTGGGGTCCAAAACCTTTCAGAACATTTGATATTTGGGAAAAGGTTGATGTTAAGGATGTTATTAGGAGCTCGTGGGAACAAAGTGTAAATAGGGGCAGTAGTTTGGAGATGGTGAAAGACAAATTTAAGAGGCTTAAGGTGGATCTGAGACGGTGGCGAGACGAGGTCTCTAAGAAAGAAGTTACTATGAAGAAGGATTTAATTGAGCAAATATCACAGTTGGATCTATGTGATGACCTCGATATGTTGGATGAGGAGATGAGGTTGAGGAGAGTTAGAGTTTTAGGTGAATTTAGTAACCTGGCGGATAGAGAGGTAGCTATGTCTAGACAAAAAGCCAAAGTTGAGTGGAGTAAGAATGGGGATACGAATTCCAAATTTTTTCACTCTAGACTCAGATGAAGAAGGTTAAATAATGATATTAGAGGGTTGAAAATTGATGGTCAGTGGTGTGAAAATCCAATAAAGGTAAAGGATGAGATTAAAAAATATTTTGAAATGAGGTTCGCAACCCAATCAAAAATAAATTTGAACATGGATAGTGTTCACTTTAGAAGTATCTCTGATGCAAATATGGATTTGATCTTTGAGATTATTAGCGAACAGGAGATTCTTGAGGTAGTTAAACAATGTGGTTGCTCGAAAAGCCCTAGACCCGATGGATATAATTTCTATTTTATTAAGAACAATTGGGGTATAGTAGGGCAAGATATAGTTAGAGCAGTTTACTGCTTCCAAGAGATGGGACACATCCCGCATGGGTGTAATGCGTTTATCACACTGGTATCTATGAGGAATAATTCGTCCAATCTTAATGATTTTAGACTCATTTCATTGGTAGTGTACAAAGAAATTTCTAAGATCTTAGCAAATAAAATTAAGAGGGTCTTACCTTTAGTGATAGATAAAAGTCAGTCGGCATTTTTTAGTGGAAGGGGCTTGCTTGATATTGTACTGGTTGTGAACGAGACTATTGATTACCTTAAGAAAGAAAATTTAAGAGGGGAATTTTAAATTGGATTCCGTGAAAGCTTATGATTCAGTAGATTAGGATTTTCTGGCATATATGATGAAAAGATTAGGTTTTAATAATAAATGGATTCTTTGGATTAAATCTTGTATAGAGTCTGCAACTGTCTTAGTTTTGGTCAATGGAAGCCCAACCAAACAATTTAAAATGAAGAAAGGGCTTAGACAAGGTGACCCTTTGGCACCTTTCTTGTTTATTATAGTTGTAGAGGGCCTGGCTGGTTTGGTTAGAGCTGCATTAAGCAAAGGTTTCCTAGAAGGGATCAAGGTGGGGTATAAAGGTGTGGAGATTAATCTACTACAATTTGCAGATGATACCTTATTTTTCTGTCAACCTAACCTCAAAACTATATTCACGATCAAAGTTGTATTGAGATGTTTTGAGATTGTTTCCGGTCTGAAGGTAAATTTCCATAAAAGTTTCTTTGGTTCTATAGGTATTTGTAGCGAAGATGTGTCTATTTTCTTTAAGTGTCTTAATTGTATGCAAATGGGAGTACCTTTTAGGTATTTAGGAATGCCAATTGGTGGCAATCAGAGATCTCTTTCGTTTTGGGGGCTAGTTGTTGCCAAAATTAGATCTAAACTTTCGAGTTGGAAGGGCAGGCTACTTTTTAAGACAGGAAGGATGTGCTTGACGAAGTCAGTTCTAAATGCTCTACCTCTATTCCATTTCTAGTTTTTCAAAGCCCCTAGTGTTGTGTGTAAACAAATCATAAAATTGCAAGCTCAATTCCTATAGGTGGGGGGAAGGGGTTGGTTGGAGAAAGGTCTGTATTACAGTTGAGGTTGGTGGCTTGGGAATTAAGGATGTAAGGAAATTTAACATAACATTGTTGGCTAAATGGAAGTGAAGATTAGGAACGGAGGAAGTTGGGATTTGGAGGGAACTAATAGAATCTAGGTATGGTTCTTAGCGGGATATGAATGAATCTAGTATTGCTAGGAAGAATTCTACTTGGTGGAAAGATCTTTGTAAAGCTTGTGATGTTGGAAATAATGACAATTGTTTTGATAATAATGTGAAATGGTACATTAAGGATGGAAAAAATGTTAGGTTTTGGGATGATAGGTGGGTGGGGGATCTACCTTTAAAAGAAAGGTTCCCTAGATTGTATGCGATTTCATTGTGTAAAGAAAATGTACTAAATGAACTCGGTAAGTGGGAAGGTGAAGTTTGTAAGTGGAACTTATTGTGGAGACGGGAAATGTTTACATGGGAAAGAGAAATCTTTATAGGTCTATATGGTGCGGTTAGGATATTCAGTACTGAACAGGGATGACATTTTAGTAAACATAGAAGGTTTAAAGCAATTATGGAAGCTTAGAGTGGAACCGGCTGCACAATTGTGTGTGTGGAGAGCTTTGTTAAATAAGTTACCTACTAGAGAAAATTTGACTAAAAGTAAAGTATTATTAAGTTGTATCTTATGCCCATTTTGTAAGAAGCATATGAAAATTGCCCATTTTAGGAGGAAGGGTACTTGGGTGGGTTTGGGGACTGTAGGACTATGGGACTGTATTTTTTTTTGTTACAGGTTGGTGATCGAGGACACAAATTATTGATGAAAAGGGTCGGTATGTGAATCATAGAGGCAATGACTACTACTACTTCAACAGAAGCGAGAGGTGTTTACTTTTATTTGATTCCTCATGTTCCAAAAGTGGTAATATCTGAGTGTGCAGCTAGAGTAATGGAAATTCTTCTTATGGGATCTTGGTAGCCTCCTAATTTGGTTATTTGTATTTCATTTCCAAGTTGCATTGAGACATCTTAGATTATCGTTGCCTTGTCTTAGTTTAGACTATTTTGTATATTTCCTCTTTCAAAATATTTTACATGTATAATAGGGTTGAAGTACTCTAAGGTACTTCATTTTAATTTATTTTATTTATGGCTGTTAAAAGAAAATTATGTTTTAGTTGAAAGTATATTTCATGCCTTCAGGTTCATACAATAATACTATAATATTTAGAGATAAAAAATGTGAATTAAATAAATTAATTGAGATTTGTTAACATATATTATTTATTTCAATTTTTTCTTAAATATTGCATTTTTTTGAATTTTTATCATAATTTTATTATTAATAACTTGTAAAAACAAGTTTAGTAAGAAAATTTCATTTTTTTAGAACGAATAAATTTTTTTATATAAATATTACTATAATAAAAAAATAATTAAAATATAAAATTAGTTATAATAAAATATGTGTATAAAATAATTACTTATATTGAACTGTAAAACGACGTATGTTTAATTTTTTATAAAATAAGATTTAATCTCATGATTACTAGTAAAACGATGTCTAAAAAAATTGTTTATTGTAATAAGTAAAAGTAATTATCACAACTTTTTAGTGTATAATCATAAAAAAATGTAAAAATAAAAAAAAGACAGTTATAAGGTGTATCTCTGTATTAATTGTTATATTTTTTGAAACAAATATACTTATATAATGCTAAATAAAATAAGAGTTTCATAATTACATTAGAAAACTGCACAAAAAATATAATAATTTATTATTTATTTTGAAAAGTAAAAATAATTTATTATTTATTTTGAAAAGTAAAAAATAGTTATCATAATTTCAAAAGTCATAAAGAATTATAGATACAATGATGTATTTTTTTATATAATATATTGGTTTATATAATTTCATTTTTTATAGGTAATCAATATAAAAATATAAATATAATAAAATTTGTCCCAAACTGTGTCGTCATTCAGTTTCTTCTTTTCTTTCACGCTTACAATAAATATATAACTTCCTTCTGAGAAGAAATAAGTTATAAGGTAATTTATTAGTTTAAATATTGTTATTATTTAAAATTTTAGTTGTTTTTTATTTTATTAAACTATTAAATTTATTATTATTAATCAAACTATTGGAGGCAAGATACATTCTAACATATATTAACATTAATTTTATATCAGTAATTTCACAAGAAATACAATAAGAAATTTATTAAAATAAAAATTTATATATATATATATATATATACACACACTTGTCATATAAATTGATTGAAAAGTTATTTTCATAAATGTTTCTTTTTAAAAAATTAAGAGTTAAAATTGTGTTTAATGTTGCTTATATAAATTAGAATTTCATCTATTTAATTATTTATTTTTAAATATTATTTATCTTTCTAAACTATTTCATTATATTTTTTTTAACTTCTCTTTAAGATTATAAAATTGATTCCCATAATTTTTTCAATTATGGAGTTTGAGATGTTAAGTAAAATAAAGATGAATTCTAATCGATAAAAATTTCAATTAAAATAACTTCTTTTCTCTCATATCTCGACTTGACTCGTAAATTTTGAACTTGCATATAAGATTTAAAGTTAATTATACTAATATATGCTGATTAAATTCGTAATAATATAATTGATTTGTAAATCATACAACCTAAAAACAAGTTAAGACATGTTTAGCTTTTCTAAGTTATGGAGCAGAAAGGAAAATTTTTGAAGTATAAGTATTATTATACTTTGGATTGCTTAGGAAATAATCTGGTCAAGTTTAGATTAAATTCAAAATTTATTCAAATTAGAAAATTTTATATATAAATGAGTTTGAGTTTAAATATTATTTTTGAAAGAGAACTTTAAAAATTATATAATCATATTGGTATGAACTAGTAATTACATGGGAGATTAGAATAAAATTATATTTTGAGGTTTAATTTTTGTAAGAGAGTTAAAGTTATATTTTTAATAAAATAAATTGAAAATTGTTTTGAAACTTGAATTGTAGTTGGAATAAAAAAATTAATTGATGTTTAGAATTGAATTAAACATACGCAGATGACTAATTTTCTGTAGTGTGATTTACAAAATTGATGATAATTTTGTATGTGTGATGTTGGTATTTACAAAATTTTTGATAATTTTCAAAGTCTATTTGTTTTGATGGGGAAAAGTGGTATAAGGGACCAAATTTTTCCACATTTATTGATTTATGTCATCATGCTTCCAGTCTTTTACAACTCTTCTTTCCAAGTCTTTCTGTTTTTTTTTTTCGTGGAATGTCATATAAGGAGCCAATGCATGCACTTCGTAAAAATTCTACGTATGGAATGGGAGTGCTCAAGTCTTCTCTTAAGTTTTTCTTTTTTATTTACTTACATGAAACTATCTAAATAAAATAATAGTCACATAATAGTTTAAACATAATAAAAATTATATGAAAGTGAATCTCACTAACAATTGAAAAGAAAAGAAAAATCTAGTATTTTATTTTTTCAATGACTTGTGTAATTCACTTTTATTAAGATTTTTATGTTCTTTGAAATTTTTTTCAACATTACACTTAAAAATCATATCTAAAACATACTTCAAACATTACACTATATAATAAAATTTAAAGCCGTAAAAAATCAAATAGAAATTAGTTTGGTCATTTTGATGAGTGGATGCATCGAATGTTATATATATATATATGGTTATGGAGAGTGCTCAAGTCACCAACACCAACATAGTCACTGCGTTTGATCCATCACTCTTTCTCTGTGATGATAACACCCACAACAACTTCAATGAGGAATTCAGTTCCTTTCACATTGATGATGTTTATGCTGTGTGTGGCGTTGCAGGTGGTTCACGGCTGCCTTCCAAAGGAGAGGGAAGCACTTCTCCAATTCAAGGCTGCCATTGTTGCTCGCTACAACATGCTCTCTTCTTGGTCCACTCCCGACTGTTGCCAGTGGCAGGGGATTCGATGCAGCAACCTCACCGCTCATATTCTAGGCCTCCACCTTCCTGGGGATTTTCATCTTGAATATGATTATGAAATCCCTCGACGTTATATCAGTGGAGAGATTTACAATTCATTGACGGAGTTGCGACAACTAGAGTATTTGAACCTCAGTCTCAATTCTTTTCCAGACACTCACATTCCAGAGTTTTTTGGTTCTCTCACAAACTTGAGATACCTTGATCTCTCTTCATGTGATTTTAGTGGAGGAATTCCAAAATCATTTGGGAATGCATGTGCTTTACGTTCATTGGATATGTCAAGAAATAGCTTGAGTGAAGAGTTTCCCAGGATAATCCATCATTTGTCTGGATGTGCTAGATATTCATTGGAAAAATTAGATCTAAACATGAATCAGATTAATGGAACACTACCTGACTTCTCAACATTCACATCTTTAAGAGAATTAAATCTTTGTGAAAATAAGCTAAATGGAGAGATTCCCAAGGATATTCAATTTTCACCTAAATTACAGAAACTCTACATGAATTCGAATTCTTTAAAAGGTGTGCTTACTGACTACCATTTCAGTAATATGTCTAAGTTACGGGAATTGGATTTATCTGACAACTCACTGGCACTGACATTTACCCAAAATTGGGTCTCACCTTTTCAGTTGTTCCAGATAAAATTGAGATCTTGCGAGCTAGGTCCCACATTTCCCAAATGGCTCTTGACACAAAATAATTTTGGTTATATTGACATTTCAAATGCTTCAATATCAGATATTGTTCCGGAATGGTTTTGGGCTAAATTAGCATTATTAGAAGAACGGATGAGTATGAATATTTCATACAACCATTTACGAGGTATAATTCCAAATTTTCCACCAAAGAATCGTTTTTTTGAGATGTCACTTGGATCAAATCAATTTGAAGGTCATATTCCTCTATTTCTTCGAAAATCTGCTATTCTTGATTTATCTAAAAATAAATTCTCAGACTCTACTTTGTTTCTATGTTGGAATGGTACATTTGAGGCTTTACATCAATTAGACCTTTCAAATAATCAATTATCTGGACAAATTTCAGATTGTTGGACTTATTTCAAATCTTTAACTTATTTCGATCTAAGTCATAATAAATTCTCAGGAAAGATTCCTTCTTCAATGGGTTCACTCTTTAATCTTCAAGCATTGTTGTTGAGAAACAACTTGAAAAATGAGATTCCTTTCTCTTTGAGGAGTTGCACAGAGCTAGTAATGTTAGATATGGCAGAAAACAAATTAACAGGACCTTTTCCTGTTTGGATTGGGAGTAATTTGAAAAGGCTGCAATTTTTAAGTTTGGGAAGTAATAATTTTTATGGAAATTTACCAACACAAATTTGCTATCTCAGAAATATTCAGCTGTTAGATCTCTCACTCAATAACTTATTTGGACAAATTCCTAAATGCATAAAAAATTTTGTTGCAATGGCTCAAAAGGGTTCAGAAGGTTATGCACACGATTACAAAATGGCCTATTTTGCAACTATTTTATATGAGTTGAATGACTTTTTGATGTGGAAAGGATTAAAACAAATGTTCACGAACAATCAGTTGATTCTTTTAAAAAGCAAGCAATCACTTCTCAGAAGAAATTCCAGTAGAAATAGAAAATTTGCATGAATTGGTTTCACTGAACTTATCAAGAAACAATTTAATTGGAAATATTCCTTCAAATATTGGAAAGCTTGCATCACTTGAATTTTTGGATCTTTCAAGAAATCAACTAGTTGGTTCAATCCCTACTAGTCTGACACAAATTGACCGCCTCAGCATGTTAGATTTGTCACATAACTATCTAACCGGAAAAATTCCAATCAGCACACAGTTACAAAGTTTCAATCCATCAAGTTATGAAGATAATCTCAATCTTTGTGGATTACCACTTGAGAAACTGTGTATTGAAGACGAACCAACACAAAATCCAAATGTTGAAGTTCATGAAGATGAATATTCATTTTTCAATAATGATTTTTTCATAAGTATGGCATTTGGATTTGTTGTAAGCTTCTGGATTGTATTCGGCTCAATTTTGTTCAAGCGTTCTTGGCGACATGCATACTTCAACTTCTTGAACAATTTAGCAGACAATATTCATGTCAAAGTAGCGGTCTTTGTGAAACTACATAACGTGAATGAAGATGATTAGCAGGTAATTATGTTATAGTCCTTGTATAATTTATCTGGTTTCATTTATCTGTTTTATTTATTACTTTTATAATATCTACTAATAAAATAAAATTAAAAAATAATGATAGTATCTTGAACCAATTTTTTTATGATTATTATTTATAATAAATTATTTGTTAATAAATTAAGCAGGTGTATACCTTTTTATATGTTGGTGCGGAATCTGATTATTTTCACTAAGTGTTTTTTAAATAATAATTATTTAAAATGCATGTTTTAAGTTTAAATAAATTGTTTCATTTTAGTGACTCTCACTGTAAATCTTCTTTAATTCATTGTATATATTTCAATGAAAATATATATTATTATTTATTTGGAGAGACGAAATAACTGCATTGCAACATACCTGCTTGCTTTCTGTTTTCGAAAACTTCTTTATGTTTTTAAAACTAATAAACAAACAAATTATTTGAGTAAAATAGATTTTAAAAAGTGTTACTTATTTTAGTTTGAAAAAAACGTCTCAGTTATTCGGTTTTTCTACTTCTAATTTTCTATTTGTCTTTTTTCCTCATGCATTTTGCATCTTTCCCCCTTCTTTGACTCTTAAAAATTGGTTTTTAAATCATATTTTACAATCAACTTTTTTAAAAGTAGTGAACAAAAAATTATGATCAAACACACTCAATCTTGTTATTTACCATTTCAATAATAACGTTTGTGTTTATTTTTTAATTTTTAATTTTGTGTTTGAAGTGGGCAAATTGTGCAGGTAAATGATACTCAATTTAAATCAGAATCGTATTAATTCTCACCCTTGTGGTTATTTTCAAATAGCGTCAATATCTTTAAGCCATGAACTGAAGTTTTGTGTAATGGATGTTGAGATCGGTGGAGATGAACTAAGCCTAATGTTAGTGTTTGGGTTTTGTAGTTAATAAATTATTTTAAGTTGATTTCTTTATATAGCTTATGCTTTTATGCTTTATTTTTTTTTATACTACGCATACGTTATTTATTTGGTCCAAGCATATCTCTGAAGTATTGGCTAGCCTCCAGTTTCTTCAAGTTAATTGCTCTTATAAAGTTAGATTCGTAAGTTATGTATGTAATGTTGGTCAAACTAACTAAGTTCATTTGAGAGATGATATGAATATATTTCTTGATGTTTAACCATGCATACGTTAACACTATTTTTGCAATGCAATGAGGTTTCGAAACTTATTATGTAAACAATTATAAATGTGTAAACATGGCATGTTAAGTAATCACGATCATGATTTCTTGCTCTTTGGAATGGTGAGTGCATTTAGTGTGTATTTATATACACA
>Ga0209489_108593_pt1 | contig 13702 bp, 12 predicted proteins | sample SiratrowhiteBW_FD_187527 | JGI IMG/M metagenome (GOLD analysis project Ga0209489, IMG submission 187527) | Root nodule microbial communities of legume samples collected from California, USA - Siratro white BW (SPAdes) (version 2) | ecosystem: Host-associated > Plants > Roots > Nodule | place... | reverse complement strand
CCGTGGTTTTTACCTTATTAAGAAGGTTTTCCACGCTAAAATTTTCTGGCGTTGTTTTTATATTTACGCTTCCGCAAAGTGCCTATTTTGAGTTCACGGAGGAGGGAAGAAAGAGCGATTCCCAACAAAACTAAACCCCGATTTTCAACGGTTTGCATTCCAAGGGGAATATTCATATACACTTCCTCTTCTAAGTCACCACGAAGGAAAGCTGTATTTACATCAAGTTGATGTAGAAACCAATTATGAGCTGCAGCAAGAGTTAAGAGAAGCCGGATGGTTGTCATTTTTGCAACAGGACTAAAAGTTTCCATGTAATCAAGACCTTTTGTTTGGTTATAGCCTTTAGCTACTAACCGAGCCTTATGACGCTCAACAGATCCATCAACATTGTATTTTACCTTAAAAATCCATTTGTTGCCTATTGTTTTCTTGCCAGAAGGAAGAGGAGTAAGGATCCAAGTATTATTATCAGTTAGAGCCTTCAACTCATCTATTATAGCTTTACGCCAACATTCATGTCTCACAGCATCCTTGTAGGTGGTGGGCTCAGGTGTAAAAGAAGAAAAGGAAGAAACCATAGGTGGAACAGAATTGGAAGTAAAAATTAGAGATGATCCAGAAGATGAAGGAGTTATGTGAGTTGCAATAGTTGCATTGCATTGATAATCCTGCAAATAAGAAGGTTTTCTACGAACCCGAAGGTCTGCTATTTAAAGGAATAGGAAGAGAAACATGGGATTCTGAAACATAAATATTTTTAGATAAAGGAGGGTGAACAGAAATAGAAGGAGGAGATTGAGAGGTTGAACTAGGTTCTACAGGAGTAAGTATAGAATATGGGGTATCAAAAAAATCCCAATTAGGAAGAGGAGAAGATGGAGATGAACTGGATGAGATAGGAGGAGACTGTGGCATGGAAAAGGGAAAAATGTGTTCATGAAACTCAACATGTCTGGATAAAAAAATTTCCCGATTATGCAAGTCATATAATAGATATCCTTTGGTCCCACGTTGATAGCCTAAAAAAATACATTTTTGTGCCCATTTGTCAAATTTTGATCTGTGAGCACTGAGGGTGGTAGCAAAACACAGAGAGCCAAACACCCTTAATTCAGAATAATTAGGAACCTGGTTATTCAAAGCTTCAAAAGGTGTTAAATTTTTCAAAGTAGTAGTAGGAAGTCTATTCAAAATGAAGACAACATGAGTGATGGCATAATTCCAAAAACAGATGGGTAGATGAGATTGAAATAAAAGAGACCTGGCAATGTTTAAAATACTCTGATGCTTTCGTTCAACAACAACATTTTGTTGAGGGGTTTCCACACAAGATGTTTGATGATGAATACCATTTTTATTGAAAAAATCAGTAATGTTAAACTCAGGACCATTATCACTGCGAATTGTTTTGACAGTTTTATGAAATTGGGTTTGAATGAGTTTAATAAAAGTGATTAAAGTTGGTCGTGTTTCAGCTTTGGTTTTCATACAAAAAAACCGTGTATACCGAGAAAAATCATCAACTATGGTGAGAAAATATTTATGACCCAAAATTGAAGGCATACCAAAGGGGCCCCAGATATCTACATGTATGAGATCATAAGCAGAATAAGAAGTATTGGTACTGGAAGGAAAGGATAGTTTCTTCATTTTTGCATAGTGACAAACATCACAAGAAGTATGAATGTTAAGGCATTCTACAGTGGGATCCAGTTTCTTGATTACATGAACTTTGTCAAAAGAGGGATGGCCTAATCGGGAATGCCATAATTCAGAAATAGAAAAATGTGTATAGGAATGACAGACTGTGGAAGATGTGGTGGAAGTGGCACTATTGAATAGAGTGATGGCCTCTTGAATAGGAAAGGCGAATTGGCGTTCTTGTTCGGTGAGAAGAGAAAAAGTTGACTCAATGTTAGGCAGAGGCTTCATTAACATGACCTGGGAACGAACATTAGAATATTGGTCATTCAGACCACGGAGAAACCGAATCACATACTCTTTGTGGCGATAGTCACAAACGATCTCTAAACCACAATTGCAAATAGGATTGCATGAACAATCTGGTATAGGTAAATAACTGTCGAGTTCCTCCCAAACCGATTTGAGTTTGGTAAAATAAGTTGTAACGGAGAGGTCCCCTTGTTTAATGGAATACAGTTCTTCTTGTAGCAAAGTGCTGCGGAATATATCCCCTTGATGATAACGATGCTTAAGATCCTTCCAAAGAAGAAAACAGTTGTCGAACCAAAGAACACTGTTGTATATTTCAGGTGACAGAGAGTGATTTATCCAAGAAAGCACGAACGTATTGCAACGATCCCTAGGAAGAATCAGTGGATTCGGGCTTCATAATCGTGCCATCCACAAACTTCAATTTGTTCTTAGACTTCAAGGCCAGATTCATTGCCCGTTCCCAAGCATGAAAATTAGAAGGTGTGAGAACGAAAGATATAGGGTTAATACCAGATTATTCACTGGGGTGAATATAATAAGGGTTTTCCAAGGGATCACGAGGCGGAAACGACTGGATTTGGTGAGCATTAGCTATTAATGTCTGTAACTGTTGCAGATTCAGAGTGAATTGTTGATTTATCGTATCTGTAGTATGATCTTCCATGGGTACGAAGAAAAAGGTACGCAGAGATCAAATAATGGCAGCGGAAAAATAAACTGATACCATGATAATATGGATGCTGAGAAAAAGATGAGGAAAGAAATCTATCTGAAACAATAGCCTCAAGTTAGTAGAAGACCCTAAGGAGTTCTATGATAACGTTGATGATAGGGAGGAGGAAGAGGAGAACGACCATCGTCGGGAAAATAGTGGAACCCGCGAATCAGAAAAAGTCATGCAACCGTCCTATAAGGTGGAACAAGAAAAATTAATGATTGAATTTAGTGATCAATTAAGTTAAAATAATTGGTAACTTAATATTAGCTATGGAAGTTTTAACCACTCATTACTATTAAATTCTAAACTAATTTCTATTTAAATTAATGACTAATTTATTATTTTAGAGACTAGTAAATTAATTTCTAAAATCATTTTTTCTTGTAGTCTAATTAAAACTTCAATTACAAATGAATACACCAATCACTCCTTATTGTTTATTCTTAATTCTCTTTAGATTAAAAACTTAAGTACTTTTAGTTATTCCTCTAACTACATTTCTTAAATGACTTACAAGTGGTAATTTTACAAAATGGAGAATACAAACACTTGGAACTCTTCTAATAAAGAAAAGATTAAAAAAACAAAAAAACTTCCAACGATATTACTAGAAAGAATATTATAGTCTTATTGTTTTGTTCTTCTAACCTCATTGTCTTTAAATATAACTTTCAAAAAATGATGTTTACTAATGTAATCTTCACAAAAAATATTTATATGTACTTGATTTGATCAACATATGAATCTTTGTATTAATATAGACTTCATCCATACTCATGTATATAGGTTGCACTTCCTTAGTTGACCTTCTTATTGTATACAAAGAGACTTGCAAAAATATACGACAAGATATACTATAGATGGCGTTCATACATATTTGCTTGGGTTTTTTATTTCTTTCAATATCAAATATTTTTAAATATTATTTGAAATCATATTTTTTCCTTTTTTAAAAAGCATATGTTTATTAAAGTAATTATCCATCTTATTATATTTACGTTATTCTTTAGATAAAATTCAATTAACTCGACTTTAATAGTGTTTGATTATAATTTATATAAGAAATAAATAGTCCAACATACATAAAGATAACAATAAAAGGTTTTTTAAAATTATAATTTTATTAAACAAACTACATGTTAGATGGTTAATATATGTAAATGGATATTAATTTAATTATTCATTCATATTTTTTATTATCTAAACTTTACACTTATTGATAAACTAGCATATCTAAATGAGTGTTAGAGAGACATATCTTCGCAACAAGACGAAAACCTTAAGTTTTGAAAGAGTTATTGAAAGTTTTTAAAGCACAAGATGTGCATCCTCTTTAGGGATTCATGCTCTTAATAATTAATTAGGTTGAATTACATCAAAGGTTACTTAATCGAATTAAAATAGTTTAAGATAGATTGGCAATTTTTACCATATAAAATTGTGTTTTTTTAATTTGAGTGGATTGTCAAAACTTCTGAAAATGTATTCAATCAACATACATTTTATGAAAATTTTTGAATATTTGTGGGTTTTATTAAAAAAACTCAGGGTTAATATTTACTTATTTAATTATTTTTTTTATACGAACTTTTCTGTATTAATTGTCCTTTATTTGATTACAGAAAACGAAAAATGTGCACATAAAGGGAGAAGAGACACCTTTTATTATTCACTTTTATATATTTCAGTCATGAACCAATGTTCGGAATATTATTTAGGATAGAACTATCCTTAACCTTAAAACACAGAATGTTTCATTAAGTACAATCATTCACTTCTTCCTCTCACATTGGTTCGGCTGAAAAAAACCTACCTGCAAACATGAATCATTTTAATGTTAATAAAAATAAATAAATTAAATCATTTAATTGTTATATTATATTTAATTGTAAAAAATAAAGAAATTTGAATACCCGCAAACGCAGTATCCGTTATGACAGGTAACTTCTGATGGACCGCAGGCAATATTTTTAAAACAATCCTTCTTTGTTTGACATGGAGTTATAACTGTATTACCATCCACCTTTGTTTTTGTTTCCGTTAAAACCGAATGACCTACAAACATAACATAATTGTATGTTTTTAATATAAGTATGTATAAAAGAAATAACATTTCGAAAGAATAGAATTAACAGAAAACAAATACCATAATAAACTTCATTTGCAGCTAGAAATACAAACAAAAATGCTAACCACAATGAACTCTTCGACATGTTTTTCAGGCTACAATCTCAATGGATATTTAACTATATCTCTTTCTCTTAGCAAGCTTGGATATAAGATTTGATCCTCAGATCTTAAGATTTCAAATTATTAAAATTTATCAAACTTTCCCTCATTAAAGGCTTTATTTTATTTATTTATTTTTGTTAACAATAAAATTATTAAATTTTGCAGGTAATTTTTCTCGAAGGGAACCGATGGAGGAGTGAATGATTCTACTCAATGAAACCTATTAAATAAACGTATTTTTAGGTTGTATGCTTCAAGGCCTGTGATGGGATATTTCTGGCTTAAATAATAATATTGTGAACATGTTGTTTGACATGGAACTACAATTATATCACTTTCCCCTGTATTTGGAAATGAATGCCCTACAAAGATAATTGTATGCTTTTAATACAAGTAGATATGAAAAAAAAAATAAAAAACTTTTATTGATGAAGGGATAAATGAATACCATAACCAACTTCCACAGCAAGAATTAAGAACAAAAGTGCGAATACTAAAGTATTCTTCGACATATTCTCCAAGTCACAATCTCAAAATACGATGATGCAGTTTAGAGCTAGAAGTTTGTATGATACTTTTGTGATTCTTAGACTAAAAGTTGATCCTTATTTATAGAAGATGAAGAGCATTATAAAATTTTTAAAAAATTATAACATAAAATCTTAATTCTTATACTCATTAATGTTTTCTAGTTGTTTATGTTTTTAAAATAAAAATAATTTTTAATTTTTATAACTCAGGAACTTATTTAAAGTTTATGATATTAAATATTATCTTAGGTTAACATAAGAAGACTTATAGAATATATATAGTAATTTATATAGAATATATATATATATAGTAAAGAGTCCAAAATTTTTCTTTATGTTTAATTGAAATAACTGCATTGTTTAATATAGTTTAATATTATGTTATTAAATATAAAATTACTAAAATAGTTTTGACGCAATGCTTTTGACAAATCAAACTTATTTAATGTAATCTAATCATATATGACACGTAACCACCAAATAATAAGACTTCAAATATTTTTCATAAATATATCAGAGTTTAATAAAACTAATAATTAAGATATTATTTAATATTTCACATTTAAATTACTAAAACATACATTTTACTTACATAATTTAATAAATGAGAGCTTAACAACTCATCAAAATTATAAATCTGTAACACCGACTAACCTTTTTATTTATTATACTGGATTAGCGTAAAATTAGAAAATACTAATGAATACAATTAAAGTAAAAAAAAAATTAAAAATAAGAATTGTATTTTTTATATGTAACTGTTAAACAATGGGTTTCACAACTAGTGCGTGTAAGGCGCCCACAAGAAAAGATATAGCTGGTAATGGGATTAACTCACTAGAAAGTCTGTGCAATAAACAACTATGTGGGCTCAAATATACACTCCTGTAATTCGCTTGAGGGTATCAGATTTAGGTGATGCATTAGTATTATTAGCAATCTATTATAAGAGAGAATTGAATTTTGTAACAGCCTAAAAATTCTATATTATTTGTCATTCAACTTTTATAGATAAACGATATGATTTTAAGTCATAAAATATTTAATACATGAAAGATAAATAAAAGAAGGAAAGAAAAAAAATAAGCAGAAGACAAAAGAAGGGAATAAACAAAAATAAGAATAATTTTTCTTTTTAGCTTGGGCAAAAATAATTTTGCCCGAGCGAAAATCCACCTCGTCTGAGCGAGAAATTTGTCGCTTGAGCAAAAATAGTTCAGAGAGCACTCCTGATTTTCGCCTGAGCGAAACTACTCTCGCTTGGGCGAAAACACTCCACAGAACACCCTGTTTTGTTTACGAAGGGCTTGCTCAGTCAAGTTGCATCTCGCTCAGGTAAGACTAGCAGAGTGAACTTTTCTACAAAAGTCGCTTGAGCGAGATTCTTCTGCTTGAGCGAAACTATTTAACAATGATTCTCAATTAAACTAACTTTTGTTTGCTACCAAGTATTAACATCCATTTAAGGTTCAAAGTAGTACACAAAGTGTTCATGTATATCAAACTTATATACAACTATCTATATGACAAAAGGAAAGACCATCACAAGGTCATAAAGTCTTTAACTACATCAAAACATATATACAAGTATATACACGACAAAAGGAAAATCGATTTAAGGTATATCATCTTTAAGGTGCTCAAAAACCTGTATCTGCACCTGCTCGTGTACATAGTACAGTCATCGCAGTTCACAACGCAATAAAACAAGAAAGGGTAAGCTAGTGAAATAATGTTCTCAGCTTGTAAGAGTGAAAATAATTGAAGTGATTAGATTTACAATTTAAATATCAATTCTCAAGTCAAACACAACTAAGTTTAACATTCAATCGCAAACTTTCATACTCTATTCCAAATTCATTGATCTCATAATGATCTATTTGCAATCACCGTACCTTGATTTCCTTTCAATCCCCAGTACTCTGATTTCGTTTCAATCAAAATGATTAAAAATGGATTCATCATTGAGTCATAACAATAATCATATCATTTCAACCATTCTGAAGCTTATAGGTGCATGTATAACCATGGTACCTTGATTTCCCTTCAACCCTCAGTACACTGGTTTCATTTTAACCAAAATGATTACATATGACAGTTTAACTCAATCATCACACATATCTCATCAATTCAATCATACTGAAGCATATAGTTGTATGTAACCATGGTACCTTGGTTTCCTTTTAACCCCCAGTACACTGGTTTCATTTCAACCATAATGATTACATACAAGCCTATAAATCAATCATCGCACATAACACATCAATTCCATCATACTGAAGCATATCGAGACATATATAACCACGATACCTTGGTTTCCTTTCAACTCCCAGTACACCGGTTTCATTTCAACCCTAATGATTACATATAACTCTATAACTCATACATTACACATATCATTTTAATTCCATCAAACAACAATCAAAATGTTCTCACATGTTACTTTCTAACATCATTACTTAAAATAATTCAATTAATTAGACCAAATCAGGATAAATAACCAAATTCAATCAATGCTCAAGTACCGGTCAGACCTGCAAGAAAGACTTGAGCACTGATAATCATATATCAAAGTCTTCTATCCCAGGGTTCTATTTGAAAGTAACTAACTAGTATAAAACAAGGTACTATCTTCCCTTACCTTAGACAACGATTCCTCCAATCAAGCAATAACACCAGTCCAACTCTAGAGATTTAGAACAAGTTATCCAAATAATACCAACTTTTAGTATAACCTTAATCAAGGAATACTTTTGTCAACTGGTACCACCAATATTGATAATAAAAACTTAGCAAAAAACAGAGAATAAAAAATCTTTAGAATAAATATAAACTTACTCTATTTGAGATTCTAATCGATTAGAAAAGATCCTAGGATCCTCTGCTATTGTCGGGCTTGATCAGACTCTAAAACATATAAAATATGAAGGGTGAATATCAAGAGAAAAGGAGGAGAGAGTTATGAAAGATGGAAGGGAGGAGAGAAAGAGCTAAAGTGGAAAAGGGGACTTTTGTGATTATTTATACGGGGTGGGGGGTTTTTGTTCTTCTTTTTATTTATATTCTTTTGTGGGGGTTCCAGTATATATACAAATAAAACTTAACTTACCTCAGATAAACTTCTTTTTTATCATAATATAATTATTATTATATTTAGTATGACTAATACTATTGTTATTATAATTTTTATTATAATAATGATAACAATACCATTAAGATTAATAATAGTAATAATAACATTAAGATTAATAATAATAATAATAATATTAATATTGATAATATTAATATTATTACATTAGTCGATCTATCTCGAGTTCAGAAAAAAGTGGTTTTAATATAAAAAGAGAGTGTAAATGATAACGGTTTAAACAAAAAATATTTATTCAGCTAGAATGGACCGAGAAGATATGAGCCTATGGACGATGTTGTAGTAATGACCAATTAGATTATAAAAGATCTTTGGTAATTGATATAACAATATCTGCTTTGATATTTGGTAATTGAATAACCAATACTTGGATACTTAATATTCGAATACAATTTTTTGAATAAGGAAAATAACTTTTATTTGAGTTGGCTTTAAAGTCACTATTTTAATTAGAATAAATTGGTGCTCACCATAGAGAACGTAATTATTCTTACTCCACAAATTAACAAACTTAAACCTTGCTTAAAGATCCGTGAGGAATCGGAGGTAATCACCTCGAGTAGAGGAAGATGGTAACGTCCTACGTTGCAGTAAATATTGCAAACCATCCATGAACTGCAACGGAACAATATTGACGCAAGACAACAGGCGGAGGCAGTTCATTTTTCTTTGTTGTTAATCTTGATGGCTTTTTGGAAAAATAATCCTCTTAAGCTCGTACTGAAATTTTATTATGTTTAAATGTTTTGTTTTAAAATCTCTAAATTTTTTAATAGTTCTCTTATTTGATCTTAAACTTTTTTAAAAAAACAAAGAATTATATATAAAGGAAACAATTTATATTTTTTATATAATTTTAAAGTAGATTATTTGGATGTAATTTTTGTAGAGGATTGTATCTTGTTGAATATGTTTATGATACCAGTATATTTTGAGCGAATGGAACTATTTTTAAAAAAGAGACTACACACTAAGAACCTTTTTATTTATTTTTATTTACTTGTTCATAAAATCTTATCTAAAAGTGACTTGGAGTTTTAGCATAATAGGAAGTACACATGGTATAAACCTAATGGGGTAGCTAGGAGTATATTGGATAGAGCCCTTGTATCTGATGAGTGGCTGACGTAATGGTCGGGTTTTAAGCAATACGTGTTGAGTAGATAGGTCTCTTATCATTGTGCGTTGGTTATAAAAAATAGTATCATCGACTGGGGTCTGAAACCATTTCGTAACTTTGATGTGGGGCAGGAATCAGAAGGTTTTAAGGAAGTTGTTAGAAAAATTTGGAATACTTTCAACATTATGTGGTAATAGTTTGGAAGGCATCAAGGAAAAGTTAAAAAGGATGAAAACAGAGATTAAACTACGGAATAAAGACATCACCACCAACTCAAAGTGTAGGAAGCAACAGGTGGTTGCACAAATTGAGGAGTTAGATAAATGTGATGACGAAGATAATCTTCAAGATGATATGAGAGTTAAGCAACTGGAACTGTTGAGTCATTTGAGAACTTTGGAGTTAAAATAAGAAGCTATGCTTAAGCAAAAGTCAAGAGTTGAGTGGCTTAAAAGTGGAACTCTAATTCCAAGTTTTTCCATTCTAGATTGAGGTGGAAGAGGGTTAGGAATGATATAGTGGGTATTCAGATGAATGGTATGTGGTGTGAAGATCCGATTTCTGTCAAAAGGCAGGTGAAACAGTATTTTGAAAGCAAATTTGAAGCAGTTTCAGAGTTTAAACTTAATTTGGATGGTGTGAGTTTTAGGACTATCTCAGAGGCTGATAATAATCTTTTGTGTACTAACATATCTGAGGTGGAAGTTTTAGAAGTTGTGAGGCAATGCGATAGCTCGAAGTGTCCTGGTCCAAATGGGTTTAATTTCTTTTTCGTTAAGAAAAACTGGGAGGTTATAGGTAAGGATATTGTTAGGGCTATTCTTAGTTTTTAGAGTACCAGATTCATCCCAAGAGGTTGTAATGCCTCGTTCATAACATTGGTACCTAAGAAGGATAATCCCTCGAATTTGAATGAGTTTAGGCCAATTTTCTAGTTGCATGAGTGTACAAAATTTTATCAAAGATTTTGGCAAATAGGCTTAAGAAAGTGCTACCTACAGTTATTGATGTAAACCAATCCGCGTTTCTAGATGGGAGGGGTATGCTGGATAGTATTTTGGTAGCAAATGAGACGGTGGATTACCTTAAGAAGGAGAAGGAAAGTGGAGTGTTTGTCAAAGTGGATTTTGAAAAAGCTTATGACTCGGTGGATTGGAAGTTCCTATATTATATGTTGGGGAGACTAGGGTTTAATAACACATGGATTAAATGGATTAAAGCCTATATAGAATCAACAACCGTATTTATTCTGGTGAATGGTAGTCCCACAGAGGAATTTAAACCGAAAAGGGGTCTTAGGCAAGGTGACCCTCTGGCGCCATTCCTGTTCATTATAGTTGTTGAGGGGCTTTCTGGGTTAGTGAGGGAAGCTAAAAAAAGCGGGAGTGTTCAACGATATAGAGGTGGGTATTCAGAGGGTGCAGGTAGACTTGTTGCAGTTCGTAGATGACACATTATTCTTTTGCAAGACTTTGTACCAAAATGTGTTGGTTATTAAAGCTATATTGAGGTCTTTTGAGTTTGTATCAAATCTTAGGGTTTACTTTCACACGAGTACGATTGGAACAGTGAGTATTTCTGAGTTAGATAGAAGCGTGTACTCTAATTATCTTAATTGTCGGCAGATGAAATTACCTTTTAAATATTTAGGTATGATTTTCGAAGGTAATCCAAGGAGATGTGAGTTTTGGAACCCCATTGTGAATAAAATTAGATTTAGGCTATCTAGATGGAAGGGGAGATTGTTATCGATGGTAGGCCAGATATGTCTCATTAAGTCGGTTATTAGTGCTCTCCCCTTGTTTTATTTTTCTTTCTTCAAAGCACCTACCGATGTATGCAATCAGATTAGATGTATTCAGGCAAAGTTCCTTTGGGGATGGAGTTGTGAAAGTAGAAAGATTGCTTGGGTGAAAGGGAATAAGGTTTGCAATCCTCTTGAAGTTGGAGGGTTGGGTATTAAGGATATTGGTTGTTTTAATGATGCATTTTTAGCTAAGTGGAGATGGAGGTTTCAGGTGTCTGAGGAAGGATTGTGGAAAGAAATTCTTGAAGCGAGGTATGGAAACTAGAGGAATATGGATGATACAGTAGGCCACAAATATCAGTCCCAGTGGTGGAAGGATTTGTGTAGGGTAAGTGGAAAAGGATTGCAAGGGAATTGGTTTGATAGTAGACTCCAGTGGATTGTAGGTGACAGACAGTATGTTAAATTTTGGGATGATAGGTGGGCTGATGGTCAAGTTTTGAAAGAGAGTTTTCCGAGGTTGTATACAATCTCTCAGAATAAAGAGAGTTTACTAGGTGATCTTGTGGATTGGGTAGAAAGTAGGAGTACACGGTGTCAGTTTTGGAACCTAAGGTGGCATAAGGAAAGGTTTGAATGGGAAAAGCACCTACAACAACACATGCTAGCTATGATCACAAAAGTTCTTTGGAATGGAGAGGGACAGGATAGACTGGTGTGGGTAGGTGTGGAAAATCAAGTTTATACAATTAAGTCAGGGTATAGTATATTGAATAATGAGGAACTATTGCAGAATTCTGAGGCTTTCCAGTTGTTATGGAATCTAGAAATTGCTCCTTCAATAGTGTGTGGTTGGAGGTTATTACTGGACAGGATACCAACTAGAATTAATCTAGGTAGGAGGGGAATACAGGTAGGGAGTATGCAGTGTCCATCGTGCCAAGAAGGAATTGAAAGTGCTTAACATTTGTTCAATACATGTAAGGTGGTACAGATAGAATGGAAAAATTGTGAGAGGTGGGTAGGGAATGTGTCAGTTAGACACGAATCCACTATTATTAACTTCCACAACTTCTGTTGCTTAGTCAAAGCCAAAATGTTAATAGAGCTTGGAAAGGGATGTGGGTGGCTATTGTTTCAAAGATATGGCATAATAGAAATAAGGTGGTCTTCAGAGGTTGGGTTGTAGATGTTGAGGAAGTATTTAGTCTAGCTCAACTAAAGGGATGACTTTGACTTAAGTACAAGATGAAGAGAACTTCCTTTTCGTATTCAGATTGACATTTTTCCCCACTGAAGGGTCTCCATTCCCTAACTTAGACTTATTTGCCAAGTTAGGAGTTGGTAACAGAATCTTAGAGTTACAGGTACGAAAGCTAGTAAGCAGATTATTAACATGACAGAATAGTAGTTTGTTTGTTTTGCAGGTACAAATGTATGGGGAGATGGGATCAAATTCAGCACCTGGGACAAGCAGAAGAAACACATGGGGAGTGGAGTCGTTTAGGATGGTTGTATAGTGTGGGTTTAGTTCATGGGTCTTCAGCTATGTTATACTTGGTTGCTTTTTGTATCATATAGCTAGGTATTTACATTTGTAATATAATCATATGTGGTATCAGGGAATACGGTCTACTCCTTATGTGCCTTAGAGTTATCTACGTTTCCAGGTCTATTGTGTTGTATAAGGGTTCGAGCACCCCTAAAGTGTTCCTTTCTATTAATTTATTTTTGGCTGGTTAAAAAAAAAGCGAGTATTAGATCGTCTAAGAATAACAACCCATAAGTTGTTGAAAGTTTTTAGAGTGTATGATGTGCATAAAAAAGTTATTTAGAAACCAATTTTTAGTTACCAAATAAAATGGTTGCTAGTTGTGACCAAAATAATTACTAAATTAGATTTTAGTTGCTAAATAACTATAAAATAAAAGCAATGATTGAATTTAGTGACTAATTAAGTCAAAATAATTGGTAACTTAATATTAGCTATGGAGGTTTTAACCACTCATTACTATTAAATTCTAAACTAGTTTCTATTTAAATTAGTGACTAATTTATTATTTTAGAGACTAGTAAATTAATTTCTAAAATCATTTTTTCTTGCAGTGTACTTAAACCTTCAATTACAAATTAATACACCAATCACTCCTTATTGTTTATTCTTAATTCTCTTTAAATTAAAAACTTAAGTACTTTTACTTATTACTCCTAACTACATTTCTTAAATGACTTACAAGTGGTAATTTTA
>Ga0209489_108591_pt1 | contig 13706 bp, 4 predicted proteins | sample SiratrowhiteBW_FD_187527 | JGI IMG/M metagenome (GOLD analysis project Ga0209489, IMG submission 187527) | Root nodule microbial communities of legume samples collected from California, USA - Siratro white BW (SPAdes) (version 2) | ecosystem: Host-associated > Plants > Roots > Nodule | place: USA... | reverse complement strand
TTTGCGGCTCTAGGAAGAACTTACAGTGAGCTTCCATTTCTCAATCGCTCTGTTAACATATTTATCAATTTTCATTTCGACCTCACTGAATCGACCATTTTGTTGTTACTCTTTTTTTTTTTTTTTTTTCTTTTTTTTTTTTTTTCTTCAGCGCAAGAGGAATTCGAAGACCTGTGCTTCAGTTTCGGGATCGAGCTCGACGACGTCGTAAGCACTTCACCGTCATTGTTATCGTCTAAACGTGGAGCTTCAATCACTGCATTTTTTAAATTAGTAATAACAGTAATTATTATCAGCGTCTTCTGATGAATTCAGTGTGATTATATCAGACGACGGAGAAGGCAATTGTGAGGAAAGAGAAGCATTTGGATGAAGAAGAAGCTGATGAGGACGAAGAAGTTATCTACAAGATCGAAGTTCCCGCCAATAGGTACCATTCTGATGTCTTTGATTTATTTTATTTTATTTTTTATTTTTTTTTTGCTGCATGTGGGATTTAAGGAAATGTTTAATTCTGTTAACACTTATGTTTTCAATCCTTTTGTTTTGCTTTGTTGGTTCTTTGACTCGTATGGTTTTATTTACTGTGCGTTCAGTGTAGGTAATTTAATAAATTTATCGATTTTTCTTGATAATCTTGTTCTTGTATTCGGGATTCACACACTATTACATTGTAAAACGGATTTTTATACTTTATTGGGAAATTGACAAGGAAATTCAAGAATGTCTATTTTCAATAGGAATTAATGCTAACCGGATTGTATGTTGTGTACAAAAGGTTACACAAGTCAGAATGAGTGATGTGGTTCACCATTGTCTCATTGCAATTCTCAAATCACTGAATTTTATATGTCCTAAGCGCATAACTATTCAAAGCATGGTTTTACAGCTTGTCACCTTTCATAGTCTGTTATGTCAGAAATATTTCTCTAGTGCAAAAATGGTTCTAATTTCTTTTCTTGTTGCATAGATATGACCTCCTGTGCCTTGAGGGGCTTGCTCAAGCCCTCCGAGTTTTCTGTGAGATCCAGGAGATCCCCACATATAGATTGTCTGACATTAGTAAGGATGCAATGCTGAAAATGCATGTGAAGCCAGAGGTAGTCATGTCATAGCTTGTTCTTTTGTTAGTATTGGCCTTTGCTAAATTGAAAATGACATGTTTCTTTTCTTTTGAATCATCGAAGACTTCTGTTATTCGTCCGTTTGTTGTATGTGCTGTATTAAGAGGTGTAACTTTTGATAAAGCAAGATACAACAGCTTTATCGATCTCCAAGACAAGCTTCACCAAAACATATGTCGGTAATGTGATTTGATTTCTTTTTTATTCATTTTGAGCTGAATACTATTTGTCTCTGAATTCTAACTAGAATAGGCTTTCAACTTTGAATGCAATCCAAGTAATGTGTTTCTTGTTGCCAAGTTTGTGATTAACTACTTCCATAGATTTTAGGATATAAAAAAGGTCTGTTATCAGACGAGTTTAGTTAATGATATTGTAAATTTTATTTTTGAATCTTGTACTTTTGCTATGTTCATAGAAAAATAGGAAAATCCCTTGTGCCGCTAGGTATTGCTTTACTTTTACTTCCACGCTATGTAGTTCTTTCTGAATTATGATTCTTTTTCCTCCATTAACTTATCTTTATGTTGCTTTTGGTCATTCTAGTCACGAAATACTTAAATTTTCTGAATGAATTTTCAGTCAAGTAATTTCACTCTTTTCTATTTTTTCAGGCGAAGAACACTTGTTGCCATCGGAACCCATGATCTGGACAAATTGGAGGGTCCTTTCACATACGAGGTTAATTTCTTTTATCAAATTGCAGATGATGAAAATTATAATAATGTGAACTTTGGATAGATAGATAACACACAAAATTAGGATCGAGATGGACATCTGGGTACTAATTTTATAGAAGCATGAAACCTAGATCCTAGTGCTCACTGGAAGAGGAAGTTGCTGCCTGGCCACTTTGATTGATTACATCACTGTCATGTTATTGTGCACTGACTCAGAACTTATTGCTATCAAAGAAAGCACAGTGAATCTTGATGTGTTTTACTGCTGTTTATGATCCAAACTGTATCTGAATTTTTTCTAAAACCAATTAACAAGGGAGACCTTAATAGTTAATGACCATTTTCTTGTGTAATTTAATTACATCATCAGTAACGGTGACTTTGCTCATATGTAATTTCCAGGCTTTGCCACCTTCGAGTATAACTTTTACGCCACTAAAGCAGGTAACATTTATTACACTACAGATAACATCATACGCTGGACTTCAATTTTTTTATGTGAATTGACGAACTGATCTTTTGTCTTCTTTTTCCCTTTTACTTTTGGCATGATAGGAAAGGAACTTCAGGGCTGATGAGTTAATGGAGTTCTACAAAGTGAGTTTATGTGTTATTTTCCTTGTTGTATATGTAAACATTTATTAGGAATCTAGTAGGAGAAGGCTTACAAGTTATTACATGTCTAAATACATGTTGGTTTGTTTGACAGTCAGATTTGAAACTGAAGAAATTCTTGCATATAATAGAGGATTCCCCTGTGTTCCCTGTATTATATGACAGTAAGAGGTATTATATTTTCATAGTATACTTATATTTAAATTTTCAAAGATCTGAAATCTTGGCTCTCATCTGTGTTGGGCTACGAAAAAGAGCCATCCAAGATGCTATTTTCATTTATCCTGGTATTTAAATATCGGTAAAATTACTCATTTGCTGCCTATACTTTAACGAACTTTACCTTTTAAATATAGGGACTAAAATGAGTAAATAAAAATTTGAAATTTTTTATCTCTCATTTACATTGCATTATGCTGTTAGTTTTGTAGGAGCTCTATAGGTTGTATATATCTTGCTCAGAGTATTTTGGGTAGTTTTTAAAATTTAAACTTAACAATTATAATTAAAATAAATAAAATCATATATACATATTATATTTCTGGTTCACATCACATTTTGATGGGGATGGCAAACCAGTGAGGCTCCCAACATGTAAGCAGTTTGGAGAGTGTAGATGTATATAGATTACCCCCAAATAGCTGTTTCAAGGGGTGGTAGGCAAACTATACTGTTTTGCCAACTGCCAATGCTCACCCTCAATCTGAGGATAAAGTCGCCTAGAAGTTAAAAATTTGTGGGAAAGAGTTCAGTTAGAGAATGTTAAGGATAGCTATAAAAATTATGGCATGATATGAAAAAAAAAAAAAACTAATTTTTTATTTGCTTGACTTGACAGCTGTCTCAGTTATATTTAGATATCTTATTATTGATTTAAATTCTGGTTTATAAAAATTAAACTGACAGGTTTTGAGCATAAAATATACATATATTGTGCACAATGTAAACACATAGATGCACATTAACCATTATATGGATGCTTAAACTGAAAACGTTCATGTTTTCTTCAATGAGATGCATTCCCAGTTTCCCACTAAAATTTGATCAGGTTAACTTGCTGGAATTCTTTTAATTATTAATCCTTGTAAATTTCTGTTGTTTTTGCATTTTCTGAACAACTAACTACTGTCTCTTGGTCTTCAATGTGCTATAATATTCTACTTACTCGCAGTTGTTGACTTAAACTATATTAATATGCTGGAATGTTTTGACAGAACTGTGTTATCTTTACCCCCAATTATTAATGGTGCTCACTCAGCCATCACTCTGGAGACAAAGAATGTATTTATTGAATGTACTGCTACTGATCTGACAAAGGCGAAGATTGTTTTAAATACAATGGTAGAGTAGTGAGTTTTGTTGTATGTTTTTCTATTTGTATTTTGTAAATAATGCAGTTGTTTTAGATGACGATAGACTATTTCATATTTTATTAGGTAACAGCCTTCTCAGAATATTCTGCAAACAAATTTGTCATTGAACCAGTTGAAGTGATTTCTTCTGATGGCAAGTCAAACATATACCCTGACTTATCTGTCTACAATATGGAAGTTTCTCTATCTTACATTAATGGATTGATTGGGGTATCATTGGGGGCAGAAGAGGTAACTATTTTGTTGCTGCATATTGAGTGACATGTTCCTGCACTTACTATTAACATATTTACTATATGATGTAAAATTATTTTGGATCCTTCTAGTTGCTGATCTTCGTCAATTTGGGTTGATTCCTGATCTTGGTGTGAAATTTGGTTAATTTGTGTTTTGAAATAGAAAATGAGCATTTAAATAATTTGTTAAAAATAAGGTATAATTAGAGGTGAAGCTTCCAACGGGGTTTTGATGTGATAAATTTCTTTCTATAGGTAATTTTGTTTCAATATTTTATTTTTATGTTCTAATGATAGCTTAATATTTTTTCTGTTTCATGTGAGACATTCACATTAAAATAAAAAAAAAACTCAAGCAAGACAGCTTGTTGCCCATATTAATTTATCTGTAGGATTTACTTTCTGTAATGTTTATGGAAACAGTTTTTACTTCTAGTTTTGAGTTATTCGGTTGTTCATGTTAAATTTCCTCAATTTTTTTTATTTTTTTAGTCTCTATGTTGCTGATACTTTTCTCTAGTGCAAGATTCAGCGCTCTCACATGTTAACAATATCGAGTGAAACAAATATTGTCGAACTTGTAATTACTGATTCATAGTCTTCCCACCTTCCTTCAGGTCACTAAGTTCTTAAATCGGATGCAATTGCATGCCAAGCAGTCTACGTCTGCTGAAAAGCAGTGTAACTTTATAGTATCTGTACCTCCTACTAGAAGTGACGTTCTTCACCCATGTGATGTTATGGAGGTATTGATAATGACAGGCTTTGTCATTCCTGAATGCATATTGGATTTAGTGTCTGTGTATAATGTTTTACTGACAAGGCATGCCTTTTTTATTTTTGGTTTTTCCATCTATAGGATGTGGCAATTGCTTATGGATACAATACTATTAAGGATAAAGCTGTAGCAGATAATAAGGGCTCAAAGAGGTTGGCTGCTTCCCTGACTCTACTTCCACTGAACGAGATAAGTGATCTTATCCGAAAAGAGGTATAAAACAAAATAACAGAACATATTACTTTTTGTGATTGGAGAAGGTTAATGTTTCATGCGTAAATTTCTATAAAATGTGTTGATCATTTTGTTATCTTTGATTAACCTGATGCGATAGAATTAATTACTTTAGCATAACATATTCATGAAGGTTACAGTTAATTATTTGAAGCCCCTAATTATCTGAATCTACTTTTCCCAACTTCTTTTCAGGTTGCACTGATTGGGTTTACAGAGGTCTTGACATTTATACTCTGCTCTAAAAAGGAAAACTTTGCGATGCTTAACCGCAAAGATGATAAATCTAAAGCAGTTATCATTGGAAACCCCAGATCTTCAGACTTTGAGGTTTACACACTTTATCTTCCTTTTCTATGGCAATGTTAAGGTTTATAACACAATTTATTTAATTGCAATGAAAAAATAGGATCTCTTAAAACGGTCCATCTTCTCCTTGTTTCTTTCATTAATTGTTTTGCATAGTTCTTGTAAGTGTTTTTTAAGTCTTTCCTGTCAGCGAACAATTCTGAATTCTTAGAGTTTACTTGTGTGGTTATATTATTGATTCATTCTTTATTTTCATGATCTTTTTACAGTTGTTTATACATGCTTATCTTTTGTTATTCGGAAGAGGAAACTATAGATAGATACACTGATCATGCTAATTTAAAAAATAAATGAAATTAGAAAATGAAAGCATACTAGAGGATAGCAGTGCAGATGCATCCAGCTGGCTATTTAGAAATCAATTTACAAAGCTTACAGATTATCTTTGATTATTTTTTCTCATTACATCACTTTTATTTTCCTTTTTCCTGTACCCTATATTGAATTGGAAACATCAGTATTGATATTTAACTCTTTATTTTTTTTGTTTTAATTTTTGCTTGAAGTCATGTCGTTTAATTTTTAAATCTTACACATTCAGGCTGTGCGAACTAGTCTTATGCCTGGCATTTTGAAAACTGTTGCTCACAACAAGGATCATCCAAAGCCTATAAAGGTATTATTTTCAGTTCGTCCTTTTGGTGATTGATGTTTTTATCATAAATCTTTACAAGAAGACGTTTTCTTTTTTAATTTAGTTATAGACTTTCAATCTTACATTTTATTGTGTATTGTAAATTATTGTGTTATTTTAACATCTCTACACTATTCCATGACTAGAGATGATAACATTGAGCGTGCCTGTTGTGAATGTATTTAGAGAAATTAATCTATTTATATTTGTGATATCAATTCAAAGAAAACAACAATAAATGGCATATAAATAATCGGAAAACAGTAAAGAAAGCTTTCAACTGGCTTGTAATGTAAATAAAAGCTGCAAATGAAAGGAAAAGTAAAGGTAAAAAATAATTGAAAGTTGGAACAAAGATGGTTTTGTGGTGTCTGGACACATCTTCAGTGCCTTATAAACCCTTCTTATGGATGTGAAGCTGCAGAAATTACTTTGTAACCAGTAAGCACGTAAACAGTCTCATCCCTTTAATTTATGAGCCTTTTCCTACTCGTTCTGTCTTCCTTTGACATTATTGAGTAATAGGGCCTTATTAAGTCATTTGACTGTGATTTCCTCCTCCAAGAACTGTAAAATTGTTCTGTAATGTACCCTGCCATCATGTTACAACATGCTTCCAATTACCTTATGTTAAAGACTTCTTTTTAGGCGCATTCAATGGCTAGTGTCTTCTGAAGATTCAAACTTTCAAAGTTATTGTTAACTTTTCCTCTGATGCATACATTTCTATTTTGTTACTTTTTATGTTTCAAGTTTGTAAGAATACGTTTCTATCTTAAATTTTTGTTTCAGATTTTTGAAGTGGGTGATATAGCACTTTTGGATGATAATAGAGATGTTGGTGCAAAAAATCTTCGCCAACTTGCTGCTCTGTACTGTGGTGCTAATGCCGGATTTGAGGTATATGGCGCTTCATTTGGTTGTTTGCTCTTTCAATACGAGTTATTACATGTGCAGTATTTACCCCTATTATTACTTGATTGATCAGAACTTCGGAAGAGCTTAGAATTTAAATTGAATATAAACAAAAATGATATCTTAAATAAATTACTATTCTTTAGTTATAACCTATTATTTCTAGACATGGTAAACATAAATTGGGTGATTGTATTTCAATTTTTATCCAATGATATGCAGATAATTCACGGCTTGGTCGACAGAGTAATGGAAAAGAACGGTGTTCCCTTTGTTTCACCTGGTGATAAGTCGGGCTATTACATTGAGCGATCAGATGTAAGTGCATAACACTGCATAGGAGTTGTGTTTTTTATTTTGTCCTTTTTTGCGATATTTTTATGTATGTATGACTCATTGCCCATTGAAGGAACCCGAGTTTCTTGCTGGTAGACAAGCTAGAATCATTTACAAGGGAAAGCATGCTGGCACTTTTGGCATTGTTCATCCCGAGGTATTTGTGATTGCTAAAATTATGCCATCATCTTGTTTTAGTATGTCCAATTGTTAGTATATAATCTGGCAATTCCTGTTTTTTTATTTGATTTTATTGATAATATAATTTTTAGGTGGTCAAGTTATATATAATATTGGTACTTTTGGATGCGTAAAAGATTACAGAAGAGGGATTATAATGGAAATTAAGTATTCCGTAATTTTTTTGTCGATTGATTGCTACTTACTGGCAATAATGTATCTTTTCACCTGACAATGTTTTCTTCCTATGTTTCTCCATACAGTAATATTATTCTTTCGGAAAACGAAATATTTTGGAGTCATATATAATACAACTATTAATTCTGCTTGTTATATATACTTTCAGGTACTAAACAACTTTGACATTCCTGATCCCTGCTCCTTTGTTGAACTTAACATCGAAAGTTTCCTATGAGGAGTATTTGAATCAATTGGTAAGTGTATCCATCCGACACTGTTTCCTGTTGTCAGTTTGTATTTTCTCCATGTTGTTGCTCATTTCATTCACCTCTCTTCCCCGAACTGCTACCCCATCTCCTTCCTCGAGTAATTTTGGCTTGGCTGATATTGATGTTTATGCAGGTATGCCTTGACCCATTCACTCTTTTGAATATATAGAAGTTTATCAAACTGGGAATCACGATGCTTATCTGCTTGAGTGACTATGCAAACGCTTTCTGCTCCATACATGTCTGAATTTAGAACTACGCTTGTTGGGAAGCGGAATGTAACTTAGGGTGTTTTGTGCATTATATAGATGTATCATTTTTTGCCAACTTTCTTCGTTATTACATGTTTAGAATATCTGAAGCTACAAATTTGTTAATAGGGATAATCTCTACATAAATTAGTTATTTTTGAACACGGTTGATTTTGGTCTTAAAATCGAGACTGCAAGGATATTAATTCCTTTGAAAATTGTCAATACAAAAGGTGTCTGCTGCTTGAACTGCGGCAGTTTTTCTTGCCTTTTAGACTATTGGATTGTGTTTGATGATCTATTTTGACAAAGTAAATTTTAATGTCCCTAAACGATATTCCCACTTTTGGAAAAAAATTAATGACATTAATTAGTCTCAATTATTGTGTTGGAATAGAAAATAAATTTGATCTGTTTAGTTCATGATATATAGTACGAACGAGCTAAATTTTATCCTTAAAGAAAATATTAACTGTAACTGCTAAAATTTACTGAAAAGCTACTTAAAAATTGAAAAACAAGACTAACAAAATGTCAAATCTTAATTTTAGGTATGTATTTATTTTTAATAGTTATAAATTCATATCTATTTGTTTTAAATTCTGATAATCTAAGTTTTTTATAAATTCGATTTCTAGTAATATTTGTGCAAAAGTTTGTTTTTATTATAATTTAAAGCAGTTATCATTTTTCAATATAATTAATACTTTATTTAAAATAATAAAATAATTGGATAAATAAAAACCAGTAAAAATGCATAATATTAAGTCAATAATTTATAAACTTCAAATAGTAAAACGAAAAGTTAAAAAATTATAGTTATAAATAAGATTTGAAATTAGAGTTATTATAAGGAACAAATGGTAAAATGAAGTTTCATGTGGAAATACGATTTCAATCATTATTATGAATAACTTCAGAATGAAAGTTATTAAAAAAAACTACCAAAAACAGGAAATAATTTTATCCAAATTTCATATATAATCTAAATGAAATAATTTTTCACTTTCCATAAATTTATATAAGCAATCATCACTCATCTGTGGGATTTATATTAAAATATTAACCTTTTTAATGAAGACCTCATACAAAACAACTCCAACTAATTGAATTCACTTGTAGAGTAGCATGATCAAGGACAAAGCAATCGACTGCTAGTTGAACTGGACCAATATATAACATAATTTATGCTTCTCAAACTCATTTAGTTACACTAGACATTTTCAAAATATACATAGTATATAAATACGGCAAATTCAGTCTCAATTAAATTTGTAGGTAATTTTAAGATTCTGAAATTGCCCAAATAATTTCAGCATTATCGGGGCAGATTCCGCCGGATCAACACACAAAAATATAGGAGTAATTCTATAATGGGTAAAACAGACGAAGGCCAGTCCAACTAGATTGATGAAAATGACAAGTTCACATACTCTTCATAATACCTACAAATTCTTCAATGTCGTCTAACTTCTTATTTGAGAGGCCTGCAAACAGGAATAATCAATTAAGAATCAGAATTAATGAGTTTAAGTACCAAAAGTTTATGTAAGTTGCACTACAATGAATAAAATTTTGGTTACCTTTAGCAGTATGTACAGCAGACAGATCCATTTCTGTGCTATAGATCCTTTTTGTTTTCATTTGGTCAGTCTCTTCAATAATGCTGGAGTTTAGCTTTCCCATCTTCATTCTAAGTTCTGAGGCGGTGGTCACAATCTCTATAGCAATCAATGGTTTATACAAAGATCTGTCAACTCAGACACTTAATATGATATCAACTATATTTGACAATAATTCAACCAGAAAATACAATTTTCCCCCATCATATTGTTTACAGAAAACAATATAGGACACCTAGAAAATGTTGTTAGCATTATTTGGCAAGAGCTTAACATCCCAATCCACAGGCACCAATTGTGGTGCCCCCTAAATACTTGGTGTGGTTTTTAAGAAAATATAAGGAATTAAAGTAACCTTGCTTACAACCGCTTTGTCAAATTCCATCAGATAAGAAATGATGTATAAAAGAACTCAATAAAATGACCAATGCGATCATGAATGTACATCATTTGACAAAATGACAAGGTATGTAACTGAAAAAGACAAAAGAATAAAGAATAGGAAATGCCCATCAATAGCATTTTCTTAATAATCAAATCACGTTCTATCTAAATTGTACATTTCCTATGAATTCAATGTTCTTTTGCTTCACTAAACTGCACATCAAAAACAATATGCAGGTGTTGAAACACAGATACCTTTTAGAAATGGAGTATACCCTGCTTAATTGAAATGGAAAACATAAGTTTGCTATAAAAATAGTTCAGTGGGACAGAATTGTAAATGCTGATGGTCAAGATATGAACAAAAAGAAGATGAGCTCTTTAATTACCCTGAAACAACTCATGCATAGAGTTTTGCTCATATAATTGTACTGCTTCATTGATATACCCAGCATTGATAGTAGACTTTCTTTCTAATTGTTGAATTTCTTGATTAAGCATTTCAGAATCCTTCGCCACCTGACAGCATAATCATTACGAAGATAAATCAAACAAGAACAATTCTGTAAAAGAAAGAATTTAGCAATCAGCATTCTTATTACCTCAGTTAGTTTTTCTCTCAATGAATCTAACTGAGCATCTGTATCTGGATCAAAAGGAGCACCTGGATCAGGGCCATTCTCAGTTGATTCATCCTGGAAGTACACATTCATCCAATCAACAAAGAATGAAAATCTATACTAATGAAGTAATATTTCCCGACCAGCACATATATTTGTCATTTTAAATTCCATACATACTAGGCAAGAGATAGAGAGAAAAACAAAAAAGAAACTAGACGTCAAAACAGCATGGAATAATGCAAATAAAGCTTCTTATGAATTGTGATATATTTTCTATGTATGATGCGTTTAGGATTTAGATGTCTGGTTTTCTGCAATGCACTTCAAAGGAGACATCCACCATACTCAACGCATCATATGTACACTTCTCAGCATCTTCTACGGCGAATGTTCATTCATCAATGTCAAAAAAGACATATACGATCCCATATAACATTAACAACGAAATACCATATAACAGAATCAGAGAGGTCCAGTGTCTAGCTCTCCATATTCAAAAAGACTTAACCCAATACACCGTTCTTGCATCCAAATCTGACATGAATTACATAAATTTCATCACGGTCTATTGCAATATGTCAACCACTAATGCTAAGTTGTCAAAATCCAGATCTTACTCAACATTAGAAAAAAAACATATGAATCATAAATCAGGAAATCGAAAAATCCTACAAATTTTATGAAAATTTACACACACATACAAAATCATTATATTTTATTCAAATAGTTGAAGTCGTGATTAATGATGGTAGCCATATTATACCCAATCATAGTCAATCATACCCCGTAGTGATAGTCATACCCAATAGTCATGAGTTATAACTCAATAATAGTCATGAGTCACACCCAATAGTGTCATGAGTTACAACTTACTCAACAGAACTGTTTCATCATTTTCTTTTTATTATATAACAATTTTTTATCATTAAAAATATTATCAATTAATTATAATTTAATACGTATTTGAATAGAAAATAATCAGATAAAAAAATAAACATAATATAATTTTTATATTTTAATTTTAAAATAAAAATACCAAATATTTTTAGTATTTTATAAACTTTACACTGAAGACAGTTAAAGCCATTAAATTCTCTATTCAAACAATAGAGGGCAGAGGGAGGAGTGTGTCTCGTTTATTAGAAATTGGCAATTGGGCTGTGGGTTACAATACCCATCCCAGCCCAAAATAATAAAACAACCCTAGAATGGTTACTGCGACAGCTTGACCGTGGGAGGTTCAGCCCCAAGACGCGCGACCGACGAAGGCGTTGCTGTGGGAGGTGCGGTAGCTGGAGGCGCAACCGCGAGAGAGACTTGCCGCTGCAAGGAACTCCAGCGCGAGCGCCGCCACTGTGAGGTGTGCCGCGGCAAGAAGACTGCATCGCATAGCAAGTCTCGCCGTTTTCACATGATTTGCGATTTACATCGCCGATCCGATAAATCGCAGTTTTTACATGATCGGAGATCGGAAAGGATTAAGTAGATCGTAGGCTCGTACGATCTTACGGGGTGCACAAATAAAAATTCAATTACTGCTGAAGTTTAGTTAATAAACAATGCTTAAAAACAGTAACAGATAACGGAGAAGGGAGTATTTGAGAAGCAATTAGAGCAGAACATACAGTGTTTGGCAAACGAAAACCTCGGGGAAGAGAAAAACAGTGACGGAGGATGTAATTCTCCCAAGCACCAAGCTGTTTGTCCAAAACAGATTGAACCCTCTGACGAATGCAATCAACACCCTTTCACAACACACCAGAAACATCACACCGTCATAATTCATAATTAAGATCAATTGCCCTAATTTTTGTATCCAACGCAATAAGAGAGATATAGAGAGACCTTTTTGAGATCTTGGGACCTCTGCGTGTCTTCGATGTTCAACTTTGTGGATGCTTCCCTGCAAATGAAGCTCATATCTTCATAATTTCGAAAACCAAGTTTGAAAAAATAAATAGAAGAAAGGAGAAGAGTGTTACTGGTAAAAGAAACGAAAAGCTTCATCGAGCACATCATCGACGTTGTTGAGAACTTCGTTACAGAAGAGTTGTGGATTCAGATTAAGAGTATCGAACACCGCTTCGCTCTCACTCCCTTCCATTCCCGCCAAATTCCCGATTTGCCTTTCAAATTTGTGTTCGCTACCCGTGACATTTATATATCTTGTTTTATTTATTTCGAATTTCATTTTCTCATTTTGTATATACACTAAGAATTTGTTTGTTTCAAACACCAGATTTGCGGAAAAAAAAAAATCTCAACAAAGATTTGAAACAAAAGCTGAAAAAATTTAAAATTAAAATATTAATAAAAATTGTAAAACGATACAGAGCATTCACTTTATTCTTTTTATTCCTATAATTACTCAAAAAAAAGTTAAAAACTTTTATTATATTATTTATTTAATTAATTTCTATAAATAATTTGTTAATATTTTTATTTATATTATAATTAAATAAATGTAATAATAATATAATATAACATAATAAAAATAATAATTTATTATATTTTTATAGGTATAATCGATTATATGTATTAATAATCAATTATAAGGTAATTTCTTTCATGAAACCAAATGCTTTTTTTCTTTCTTTTCTAATAATGGTACATAAGTAGGTGTGTAATATTTTTGAAAATAAATATTATGCTTTTGTAGGAAACAGCAAAGAAAATAAATACTGAAAGTTACCGTTTCAAATTTATTTAAGAAGTGGATGAACAGTGTATTTTTAAAGGAGACTATGATTTTCATTATTTATACTTTTAATCCTTATAGCAAGCCGATAACTAATATATTATAAAAAAATAGTTTTTTCGAAAATATAGAAGAATCCACAAGATATATATATATATATATATATATATATATATATATATATATATATATATATATATATATA
>Ga0209489_108588_pt1 | contig 13714 bp, 4 predicted proteins | sample SiratrowhiteBW_FD_187527 | JGI IMG/M metagenome (GOLD analysis project Ga0209489, IMG submission 187527) | Root nodule microbial communities of legume samples collected from California, USA - Siratro white BW (SPAdes) (version 2) | ecosystem: Host-associated > Plants > Roots > Nodule | place: USA... | reverse complement strand
GACCAATTTTTCATTTATAATAGGAGGTGTGAATTACTAAAACTATTTTTTATTATGATATAAGATGCAAATATTTGATGTTATGATTTGTTTAAAGTTTACTATATAATAAATTATTAACAGTTTTTAAATTTAATTATTGATTTTAAATTTGAATAAAATATTACTAAATAACAGTTTAGTTGAAGACAACATCATTCACCCCCACCCAGTTAGTAGCTTCACAAGAGTACATCATCAATGTATGCGTACCTTCAAATACTTGTTTCAGAGAATTTCACTTGAGGGTGACTTCTATTTCAATCATAGAATTTTGAGATAACTTGATTTATAATTATCCGACATTAACACAGTCTTGAACTATGAAAAGTTATATTATAATCATCATTGTTTTCTTTTGTATCTATATAAGAATTAGCTTGCGTGTATATTGTGAAATTAAGAAACTGTTTCTATAAGAAAAATCAATATTTAAATTTGTTAATATATAAAGTAAATACTAATTCTGAGTTTCTTTCTAGATTAGCAATTCCTAAATTTTCATTTTAAAATGAAAGAAATGGTAATAAACAATAAAAAAAATAGTTTCATACAACGATGAAATTCAACGTTATAATTAATTCCTATGTTTATGCTATTTTTAGTAAGGATTTGATTTTGTAATTCCTATGTTTATGCTATTTTTCGTAAGGATTTGATTTTTTACAAGTAAAGATATGAAAATAAACTTTACATATTTTAACGTTTTTTTTGTGAATTTAAAATCTTGATTAAATAATCTTATAGCGAATTCATTTGTACATAGGACTATGTACTATATTATCTGGCCTAGGTCGACCTCTTGCTGCTATGAGGTCGCCAACCCATGAATTAAAGGAAAACGTCTAGAAGTCTCATACTTATTGCTTTTAATGCCTTGAATACTTGATTCAAGTCTTGGATGTGCTGGGCGCATGACACCGATTTGACAACCATATCGTCCACATAAATCTCCGCACTATGGCCAGTTAACTCTTTGAACACCTTGTCCATTAGTCTTTGGTACGTGGCGCTTGCATTTTTTAGCCTAAAAGGCATAGCCTTGTATACATAATTGGCATCATTAGTCATAAAGGCAGTTTTAACTACGTCTGACGGATGCATACTGATATGATTGTATCCCAAAAAAGCATCCAGGAAACTCATGTACTTGTGTCCTGTTGCTCCATCAACTAGGCGATCAATGCTAGGCAAAGGGTACGAGTCTTTCGGGCACGCCTTGTTAAGATCAGTGTAGTCAGTACACATTCTCCATTTGCCATTTGGTTTTTTGACTAGCACCACATTAGCTAACCATGTGGTGTAGTGAGCTTCCTCTATGAATCCGGCTTGTAAAAACTTATCGGCCTCCACTCAAACTGCTATTCTCTTTTCCTCCCCCAACTTCCTTTTCTTTAGTGCAACTGGTCTGACATCCTTGAATGTGGATAACTTATGTGTAATAATGGTCGGGTCTACTCCCGGTATGTCTGCGGCAGTCCACGCAAAAGCACTTGCATTTTCCTGAAGGGTGTTGTTGAGTTGGGCGACATCCTCCTTTGATAGAGATATACCAATCTGGGTGACATTGTCGTTTCCTACCAAGGGGACATACCGGACATCCTCCTTGGGCTCCACTCTTACCTCCTCTATTCTCGAATCTAACTCAGTAACCACCACCACCTGGCCCCTTTTTGGAATCCTTTCTTCTGAGCTGCTAACCTCCTGACTTCGGGATTCAACCCGCAGGCTTGTGGCATAGCATTCCTGAGCTGTCTTCTGATCCACATGCACCGTAATGATGTCGCCCATAGGCGAACGAAACTTCATAGCTAAATGGGGAGTTGATACTATCGCCCCTAGCAAATTCAATGATGGCCTTCCAAACAACACGTTATTTGAAGTGTTGGCATCTATTAGTAGGTATCGTATTTTTATGGTTTTCAAACTTGATTCCCCCTCTTCTCCACCAAACTTGGTATACAAGTCTATATACCCCCTAGTATCTACCCGTTCTCCTGAGAACCCAACTACCTGATCATCATACGGTTGTATCTCGCTCTCCGGGATACACAACTTCTTAAATATACTCCAATATAGTACATCAACTGAGCTTCCCTGATCAATCAAAGTTTTCATCACTGAGAAGTTTTCAATTTGCACAGTAATCACCATTGGATTATCCTAACATGGGTCAACTCCTTTGAAATTTGCATTAGTGAACGTAATCGGTGGCATCCTTCGTCGAATGGGCATTAACACCGCGTTTACTGCTTGAACAACCCTTAAGTGTTTTTTCCTGGCTGATGCCGACGACCCTCCACCAGCAAATCCCCCTGCTATGGTGTTGATTACTCCCCTGATACCTGTGTTGTGACTTACAAGTTGGGGAGGTGTGCGCTGGGGAGTTCTGGCTCTTTCCCCTGTCCTTAGTCTAGGTTCACCTCATGGCTCCCTCCTCCGTTCTGGGGTCCATTGTCTTTTCAATACTCCGGTTTGTCCACGTACAAATTGTCTTAAGTGTCCTGCCGGTATTAGCTCTTCAATCTTGTCCTTCAACGCCACACACTCTTCGGTGGTGTGCCCATAATTCTGATGGAAGCGATAATGTTTTGTGGTGTCAGCATTCTTGGGAGTTGCTCTGCTTCTCGGGATAGGCAGGATGTTTGCACTAAGAGCTTCTTCCAGTATTCGTCCTCGGTTAACATTGAGGGGTGTATACGTTGTGAACTTGGGCGACGTGATCTCTCTTGACCGTGATAGTGGCGGGAGGAAGGAGGGTTTTCCTCTCGTCCTGGCCCTATCTTGCTGATGTGGAATGGCCTGGTGCTCTGCCTTTGCGGATCCTCCAAAGTCCCTCAGCTCTTCTAAACGCATAAACTTGGTTGCTCACACTTTCATTTCGTTCATATCAAGAGCGGGCTTCTTGCACAAGCTATCAGCGAAGGGTCATGGTCACAACACCGTGACCATGTGGTGGAGTGCAACTACTGAGTTAAGGTTTCATATTTGCAGGGTGACCTGGTTGAACCGATCCATAAACGTTTGAAGGGATTCGCTCCTTCCTTGTCTGATATTGACAAGGGCTATGGAGGTTAAATGGTGAGGTCTGCTGGTGGCAAACTGCGTGGTAAACAGGCTGATAAGGGTTTTGAAGGAGTCAATAGAGTATAGTGGGAGCTTAGTGAACCAACTTAATGTCATCCCCTTTAGGCTATTGGGGAAAACCCTGCACATGATGGCTTCGCTAGTAGTGAACAATCCGATATCAGTGGTGTATACATCAATGTGTTCGTTAGGGTCTGTGAAACTGTCATATCGGACAATGGACAACCCTCTCCATTTGGGCGGCAACTCCACATTTACAATCCCATCCACGAAGGGGTGGCGCCTCTCGTGCAGGCTAGAAGTTTTGCCCGTTTGAAACGACACCTCATCCTCCCTTTCAAGATTCGTGGTGTTTGCCTTCAACCATCCTGAAATGGTAATCACTTTGGTTCTTTCCGCCTTGTCACCAGTAGCCTCTTCTTCATCTCCTCATTTTCTTGTTTCAAAGCACGTAGGTCTTGCTCATTCTACTGCCTCAGGGCGCAAATATATTCTTCGTTTTTTTGTCTAATTGCTCGCATTTTCTCTTCGCCCCGCTGTTTGATGTCTGCCATTTCTCGCTGCAAGGAAAGTAGTAACGCCATCGGATCTACTCTTGCTATTGCTCGCTCCTGCCTGTTCTCGCCTACTTGACTTCGGATGGATACCATGCAGATCCCTCGTACTCTCTTCAGGCCCCACGGTGGGCCCCAAATGTTCTTACATAAATCTAAGGGGCACTTCGGATAAGATTGAGATCACCGAATGGTCTCCGCCTATTCCTCAAGTAGACTAGCTCGGTCTCTTATCGCCTATCCTGTGTGGGCCTTTAATATTCACTTAGTCCGTTTTCTGTCTGCTTACTCCACATGGGGTGAACCTACGATTGCACTCCGACGCTCAAGTAAGTTTATGGTTATCGAAGGTAAGTATATTTTAGCTTAATAGTTACGTACCTTTGACCTTGCTTACTCTTGTATTTATAGAGTTCATCTTTGACTTAAAACTTACGTTATGTCAATTTTTTGCAGACTAATTCGGCAGAGGTTGTGTGTGCTTTGATTACAAGTTATTCGTAGGCCGCATACTTCTCAATATAAGACTTTTAGGCGTTTTCCTTTAATTCATGGGCTAGCGACCTCAGGGCGACAAGAGGTCGGCCTAGGCCGAATAGTACATTATCCTTTTAAGAGTTAACAAAAATTTAAAAAAAAAATCAATTGAATTTATATAAAAAATATTAAATAGATAAATGTTTGTCACATTACTAATGTTGTCTCACCTCACGACTAAAAATAACAAGAGAAACATATTTAGAAAAATAGAAACACATTTAAAGCTTAAATACATTTTCGAAAAAGTCTTACCATACAATTAAATTTTTTGGATTTATACGGAGTATATTACAATTTGTTACATCATCAATGTCACGTCTATTTGAAGACTACAAAAATATAATAAAATTGAAGATTTTAAAAATAAGATTTTTAAGAAGAGAATAAGAAAAATATCCTATTTTAGAGAATTAAAAACCTATTTATAAAAAAAAAAATTTAACTTTGAATGGACTTTAAATAAAATAGTGAAAGAAAAATTGTAAGATAAATAAATATGAGAGACTATGAAGAACTTGAATTTTTCATTAGTCTTTTTATTTTTTGTGTTACATAATTATCAATGTTATATATATAATTTTTGACACTTAATTAACATTCAATCATCATTTATAGACTAATTTCAACAATTATTCTTTTAGAGTGAAATTTATTTTTTCCAACAATAAATTTTACTTCCATTTTTCTATAAGATTTCTTATTTTTTTTTAATAAACAACCATAACACTTATTACAGACAAAATTATTCTTAATGAGGTTATATTTGACATTTTTAAAGGTTTTAACTCCCACTAAATATATTATCTGCTGTTTAGATTTTTGTGGAAAGAGTCAGCTTACCAACAATTTTTTTTAATCCCTAAAATGACAATTATTAACCATTATTATTTTGAACGGCTTGAAACCCTGTTATTTCCAACGCTTTGAAATTTCTGTTATTTTTGACAATTTCAAACTCTCACAAATTTTCGACGGTTTCAAATCTCGCTATTTCCGGTTTCAAATCTCGCTATTTCCGATTTCAAACTTCATAACTTAAGATGATAGGATCTGAAATTTTGTTTTAAAATATTAATACTAATTAAAAGATTAAAATAATAATTTTTTACTAGAATTTATTAAAAAACCGTCAGAATTTATCCCGAGTTTCAAAATACTTCTCTAAGTCAATGGTTTACCAGAAGTTTTATAACCTCTGATGAAAAAAACCCCATTAAAATCAACATCTTTTGTAGTGACTTTTCTTCAATAAATCGATCTAATCAATGCATCAATTTTAACTTCAATAATTCGAAATACTTCTAACTCACATCTTATTTTCTACTTCTACATTAAACAATATAACAACGTTATTTCAAATTAATGAAATTAAATTTATTTTCAATAACTAATTGGACATACTTGTCCATGTTCAAAAGATGTAACTAAAAAGCACCTTCAAAAGTTATATCAATGATTTTGTTATTCAGGAAGAGACTTATCCCTTCTCTCATTCTGCTCATAATTTATTTATTTAAAGTGTAAGATAAAGTTTGTTTACATTAATCTCAAGTTACAAACTAACTTACATATAGTAATTATTGTTAGTCATAACATCATTTATAGAATATAAAATTAAGTAAATGAATCATTGAATTGGATTTTTTTATAAGTAATTATGTAGTGTAGAATTTTGATCTCTGGTTTACCTTCCTTAGTTTGCATTCATCATAACTCTTCAATTATATATTATATTATGCAGACAGAATTATGCGTTTTTGAGTGATTTTGTAATGCATTAAGATTGTTAATGACAATTTACACAAAGTTTTAATTTGGATCATAGGGTTAGTTGGGTTGTATATATAAAGAGCTCTCTAGACAGGTAATTTACAACAACCTAGCTAGATAGGTTTGATAATTGTTGTATGGTGGCTGTTGCATATAACACACAAACATATTATAACCACCAAAAACATGAACATACTCTTATTAGGGTTTAAAACATATGCTCATGCTTACTTGATGAAAAATATGATGCTAAAGTTTTATTTATTATTTTAGTATTGGTTAAAAATATATTTATATTTTTTATCTATTGAAACTATGTATAAATTTTCACCAGTCGAATACTTCTTTTACTATAAGTGCTTTCTATTTCTGCCCAAAGAAATTATTCTCAATAATTTGTTGTTTTTAAAAAATGAATTTTTGTTGTTGTTTTTTTTTTAAGTTTTATTTATATTTTGGCCATTATCATTTATATTAAATGTTAAATGAGTATGTCATGATTTATATCTGGTTTCTTTAAAGGAAAAAAATAATTAAATGTGTTGAAAAATTATAATGTTTTTATTCTATTAGTTCACATCTCAACTTAAGGCCCAAACATATAAAGCAATTACTTAGGTTTCAGAAGCCTTAAAAAAAATTAATATTAATATATTATTATAAATAAAAAATATTTAATTTTAAAATTATACTTAAAAATAAATTTTAATTCAAAATTTAAAATATTTTGACTCACTTTAAATTTACATAGGTACGGTAAATATTTTTTAATAATTTTAAATTTACATTGGTATTATAAATATTATTTAATGACTAATATTTTTGAAACTTTCTTATAATAAATTAATAATAGTATTTTTTTCAAAAATAAAATTGAACAGTCAAGGAATCCTAAGTATTAAAATTTTCTAATTTTTCATCTTTTTTTACTATTTTATCATATGGACATCATTTATTTATATGTCATTTCTGACTCTTCCACTTATGTCATTCTTTTATCTAACTACTTATTCACTTATCTTATTCCTTTCTCTGACTCTTGCATTTGTTCTTTTGTACTATTATTTTAATTTGAGTATTTGATCGTTGTTAAGTCATTGTCCAACAATATTCTTTAATAACACTAATCCTATAATGACATCCCTAGAATCTAATGGAATTAGATTTTTACCCCCAGAAACCTTTAATTCCACTAGAAACCAAGGACATGAATGACAAACTCATATAAACACCTTGTCCACAAACCCAGTAGTCACCACTGCTCAGACTGCTATCTTAAACAATAGACAACGATCCCTACTTATTCACTTATCTTATTCCTTTCTCTGACTCTTGCATTTGTTCTTTTGTACTATTATTTTAATTTGAGTATTTGATCGTTGTTAAGTCATTGTCCAACAATATTCTTTAATAACTTTAAATTTATATTGGTACTATAAATATTATTTAATGACTAATATTTTTGAAACTTGGCATATAATAAATTAATAATAATTTTTGAAAAAGAAATTTGAACAGTCAAGGAATCCTAAATATTAAAATTTTATAATTTTGTATCTCTTTCTACTATTTCCATCATATGATGGGTTATTTATATGTCCTCTCATTCTCTGACTTTTTCACTTGTCTATTCCTTTATCTAACTTCACTTCTTCACTTATCTCATTCATTTCTCTGACTCTTCCATTCTAGTTCTTTCTTTCCAACTATTGTTTTATTTTGAGTGTTTGATTATCATTAGGTCATTATCCAATCCCAAATTTGTTTTATCATTCTATATTGTGCATTATGTGTGTCTCGATTTAGATATTTGAAGTAGTAGATTGATGAATTGGAGTTTGTGTTTGCATTTTATCCCTTTGAGTGCATCAATATCAGGTAAAAATAATATTTACATTGATGAATTGATCTCAAACCCATTTTACTTTTTTATTCATTGTTGTTTAATTAATTTCAAAATAATTGTGCAGATTCATAAAAAGAGAGTTGAGACTTCAAGACAAGATACTTTGATAAAGTTTATTGATTCGACAATCAGGTCTAATTCTTTTAACTTAATCTCATTTTATATACTTATAACTTATATTCAGTGTTATATATATTATAGTTTTAATTTTATATAAAATATACAAATATATCAGTTAGAATATATGAATTAGGTTATTTTAAACTAAAAAAAAGGAAGAAGAGTTAAACTTTTTGTTAAATCACAGAAAAAGCCATGGATTAATTTATAAATAAAAATTAAATTAGAAAATGTAGGTGATTATTCATTGAATGCCTAATTTTAAACATAGTAATTTGTGAGATTTTGATGGCTTAAATTTATTTTCGTAATTAAGTATCTTAAATGAGATTATAAATTGAAAAATGATAATCCAATTGACATTCTTAATTATATAAAAAGAATCAATTATTTTCTAAATGGATATAAAACATATAGAATAATCTTAACAATTTGATATCAAGTTACTTGAGCTGAAAGGATTTTTTTTAAAAAAATATAAAAGTAAGAATTAAACTAATTAATTTTATTGTCTATTAAAAAAGATATTATAAATAAAATTAAGGATAATAATTTAGTAGATAATTTTGCATAAGAAAAATTAAAAAATAAATTTTAATTAAAAATATCATAATTTTAATTATTTTATAAATTTAGAAAAGACATTTTCTTTAAATTTGTTTTACGTCTCTTAAAATTTTGAGTCGACTTTCTTACCTATATTGCTTATTCCACCCACTCTCACCAAATTAGGATATGATATTCTTTACACTACCATAAAATAATTTTTACACTATCACGAAATAAGTATGATCATAGTTAAAATTAAAAAAAAAACATGATAAGCTCTAAACCCTAAATAATCAATTATTGATACTATAGATAAATTTTTAACAAATATTAAATAAATGATACAAAGAAATATATCTTAACTTCTCTGAAATATTTAATATGTCTATAAAGTAATAAATATATTATATCTCATGACAATTTATATAAAATATTTACATGCAATAATGTATTTGTACTTTTTAACTTTTATATTTTTAATATATTTCTACTATTGAACTTGTATATATTTATATATTTTTTTTATTTGTTGAAGAATACACATTCTTACTTAATTAAGGATAAATCTATATTGTAATTTAGGTTAAACTCAATTTCTATTACTTTTATTGTATCAATTTCAAATATATATTTATTTATGGTTAATATTTATCTATATATTTAACTAAATATTTTTATTTTTATTTTATTTTAGCATAAGCATTAAATGATTTTTAAAAAAATTTAAATTTCACTCTTATAAGTATGGGAAATTAATATCAATATTATGTTCAGATATAAATTTTTAAATTTGAAAAAAAATATTATAAGAGAAAAAGGTATAAAAAAGAAAAATATTAAGTCGAGATATGAATTAAATTAAAGAAGAAGAAATAAGAGAGTGAAATGAGGGAAAAAAAACAATTTTATACGTTTACATATCTCAATTTTTCCATAATTTTCTTATGAAAATCATATATTTACCACCATCTATTTTAAACTTAGTTAAAAATGATTAATTTCATATTTTTTTTATCAAATGCAATATAAAAAACATCCAAATATATAGAATTACAAATACATAATTATTTTCTGTACAAAATATTAAAAGTAATGTCATTCAAAATGACATATCTATTTTTTTTTTCAAAATAAATGTTTAATTTAATCCTTTAATGATATATTAATTTTTAAATATTTTGACTTAAAAAACATATTGATATACAAAGCAATAGAATCATTAGGTAAGGTTGTGATATGAATGAAGGGCTTGTTTGTAGATTTTGTTCCATGGTGATTCAAATCACAACCTTAACACGGAAAAGGGACAATAACACAGTTTTTCTATGTATCAGACACTACTTTTGAAATTGTGTTTTGATCTCTTTTTTCGTGTCTCTATAGGATACTCATGTGTTTCCAACTATTCATAAATTAAAATGAGTAAAAAAAAAATAAAGATAAATGATTAATCAAACAGTTTAATTGTTTTTTCTTGTTTTTTTAATTTTAATGTCAATAATGAAAATTATTATGACATTCTTTATTACTTTACTATGTTTCAAAATTAGAAAAAAAAAGAAAGAAAATACAATGCACCATTTTAAGGAAACAACCAACCCTACTTTAAATAAAAAAACAAAAAGTTAGTTATAGAAAGTGCATCTTAATAATTAAAAAATTATTATATGTAAATTTTTTTATTAGTGTCTTTGAATTGAATTTTACTTCTTTTTAAAATATTTTGATTATAGTTAAGAAAATAGTCTTAAATTTTGATTTATTTACTGTTTAAAAAAACATATATATTATTAATAAAAAAAATTACACACACGCATTACCAAATATATATATATATATATCACTTAAAATATAAATATCATTGAGATTTCATAATTCAAATATCAATCTTTTGTAATAAATATGTAGTGATAAGTCAGTTTAATGAAGTACAAAAACAAAATCAAAGGTATTGTGACTTTACACTATAGATTAGAATATACATTTTAAAAAACTATATCTTATTTTACTTTAAATAATACCAATATTCCATATTTCTTCTTACGTAGACATCTATTTCACTCAGTAATCTCATACCTAGTAAAAAAATTTATTTTTTTCTATCATCCTCAACTTTTTTTTTTTAATTTTTCATACTAATATGTGGTTTCTTAACTGTTTCATGTTTTTTTTTATCTTCATTTCTAAATTAAATTAATATTTTAAAAAATGTTGGTAATAGTTAGAAGTAATTTTATATCATAGTTAGAAGTAACTGTTTCAGTTTCACACTTTGTTTTTTACTGTTGGTAGATTCTAAAGTAGCAAAGAAACAATATTTTATATCTCTAACCTTATGTAAGAATCACAGTGTCTGCATTCTAATCTGTTAGTGTTATTTTTTCGTACATTGAGTAATGAAATTGGTTGATAAAAATTAATATCTTTGTGAATGTTTTTATAATTTTATTTTTTGAAAAAAATCAGAGAATAATGTGTCCTTACTAAAATATTTAATTTTGGTAAGAGTAACATGATATTTCTAATATAATTTTTATTTTCCACATTGAAATCTCATACAAAATATATCTCAAAGGTTTTTTAACTGTTTCATTTGTTTTTTTTTTATCTCTATTTCTAAATTAAATTAATATTTTAAAAAATGTTGATAGTATGTAGAAGTAATTTTATGTCATAGCATAAATGATTCATTGTAAATTTCAAAATTAATTTACATATTTAATAACAGATATTTATTGAACTTTAACCTTTTCAACCTTAATTGACATCGGGAAAATAAAAAATAAAATCCATATGAAATCCGAATATTATATTTAATTATCTTCTTTAATCAAAAAGTTATTTTCTTCCAAGCTCATGCGCAAGTAAATAGCAGTATCAACAGAGATAACCACACTCTAACATATTCTTTGATTCTCGGCACCTACAACAATGGCGAACCTCAGAGAAAAAACTACAGTGTCTGAATCCACCGATGAGTGGTGTTTTGCGTGCAAAGATGGTGGAGAAATGGTCATCTGTGATGATCCGTAAGTCTTTCATTTCTATCTTCTTTTCAGCAAGGCAGGTTGGTTTAGTTTTAGCTAATCCATGGGTGTTAATGAACATGTTTATTTATTGTTTTTTCAGGAAATGTGGGAAAGTCTATCACGTCCACTGTGTTGGAAAGGATGATGCCTTCTTTCAGACTGTAAACTCATGGTTCTGTGGTGAGTTTGTTAAATTTATTGTTAATGGATTATCTGCTTTCTGCATGCAACATATGTATTACTTTCTTATATCCTAGCTTGATCCAGTGATAAAAGATACAAAAGTGGTTTTGCATGTATTGAAATCTGAATTTTTTTTTCTGTATAATATGGGGAGGGGATAGATTCTACGCTTCGTACATTTTTTCTTTTTCACTGTAAGTGTTCTCTTTTGGGAAGCGATAAGTGTAGTGGTGGGAGGTTTAAGCAGATAAAGTTGGAAATATTGATTTGTTTTTCTTGATGTTTTCAGGTAGACATTCTTGCTTTCAATGCAGTGAACCTTCAAAGTTCTATTGTCTTGTCTGTCCAATTGGTGTGTGCAGAAAATGCTTTGCTGCTTCTGAAGAATTTACTGTTCTTAGAGGGGTAAAAGGTTTATGCATAGACTGTTGGAAGCTAATGGAGATTGTAGAACAAAATTTAGACCATGACTATAATGGGGTAAGTGTGATAATGAAATTTTGAATAACTCTTAACAAGTTCACTTTTTTGATATGTGGCCCAATGTTCCTTACTGTCAAAAAGCTAACGCATTCATGAAACTAGCTAGTTTAACAGTTGAATACTGGAAGGATCCTAAATTATCCCTCAAATTTGGTTTCCTTGCTACCCTTGCTGCTCTTATTATAACTATATTTGGTCTTCTTTTTGTTGTCAGAACAGCAATACTGGTTTAATCAGATTAGTAGTACTAGTTGTGGTCATATTGTACAAATATTGCTTATTCCTTTTCTTTGTATGTTCTTAGTGACCTCTGAGAACTTGTTTGCTCATTGCAGAACAAAATAGCCTTGGATGACAGGGAAACATGTGAATGTCTATTCAAGGAATATTGGGAAATCATTAAGGCAAAAGAAAGATTGAGTACTGAGGATGTTTTTTCTGCACAGCCAGATTTTGCAAGGTGGAATCCTTTTCAATATCATAAAAGAATTAGGAAAGATGGAGAGGAAGAAGTACAAAATGAGCTAAGAGAAGGATGCACAAGTGATGATTTTTTGGCTGCAAGCGTGGACTACAGAATGTTTAAAGCTTTACAACCTCATAAAAAGAATAGCAAAGGTAAAAAAGAACAAAATGAGGTAAAAGAAGGATTGACTGGTGAAGAAAATTTTGCTGCACAGACTGACTGCAAAAAGTTTAAAGGTTTTCTGCACCATAAAAAAATTAGTAAAGTAGTAGAAGAAAAAGAAGAAAGTGAGGAAGAAGATGAAGAAGAAGAGAGTGAAGAGGAAGAGAATGATTTGATGTCAGCTCTCCTGCCAGTGAAACGGAAAAGGAGCAATTCAGAGGAGTTTGTGGGATGGGGATCAAAACCTCTCATGAGCTTCCTTGCATCCATTGGGAAACATGAAACTGAACCCTTAACCAGATGGGCTGTCAATTCTCTCATACAAGAATACATCAACAAGAAAAGTCTTGACCACCCTAGATACAAGGGCAAGTTCCTCCCTGATGAAAGGTTGTTTCCTTTATTTAGAAAGAAAGTTGTCTCAAAAAGGGATATATATTATTTACTTGAGTTTCACTTTGCCAAGAAAATGGACGATTCATCTGAGGATAACAACAATGGTCAAACCAGTAACAGTTCAGTTGACAAGCAACTCAATGATAAGATAACATGGAGTGGAAGCAGTTTGTCAAGCTTAATTGGAAAACCTCTATTGAGAAAGGAGGATGTTGTTATCAAACATAGCCAATTTGCATCCATTAGTGCCGATAATATAAAGTTCATTTATTTAAAACGAAGTTTGGTGCTAGAGTTATCAAAACAGCCTGAAAGTTTTTTGGGTAAGATTGTTGGAAGTTTCGTCCTAGCTAGAATGGAATCCAATGATCCTAGGCAAGCGAGGCCTTACCATCTCGTGAGAGTTTTAGGTAATAAATTTCATACATAT
>Ga0209489_108583_pt1 | contig 13725 bp, 9 predicted proteins | sample SiratrowhiteBW_FD_187527 | JGI IMG/M metagenome (GOLD analysis project Ga0209489, IMG submission 187527) | Root nodule microbial communities of legume samples collected from California, USA - Siratro white BW (SPAdes) (version 2) | ecosystem: Host-associated > Plants > Roots > Nodule | place: USA... | reverse complement strand
TTATTTTTTTTCCAATTTTTGTTTTTACAAATTATATATATATATATATATATATATATATATATATATATATATATATATATATATATATATATATATATATATATATATATATATATGTATAAGGTGAACATTTAGATCAGTCAGATTTTTACCTTTCGGCTTTGAATTTTTGCTTCCTTATCACTTCTCGGTTGTTGTATCAATTAGCCCTTTGACTTTGATTTTCTTCTTCCAAATCACCTCTCGGTTGCCGCATCAATTATCCTTTCGGCTTTGAATTTTTTCTTCCGTATCACCTCTCGGTTGTTGCATCAATTAGCCTTTCGACTTTGAATTTCTTCTTCCATATTACCTTTCGGTTGCCGCATCAATTATCCTTTCGTCTTTGACTTGCTTCTTCCATATCATCTCTCAGTTGTCACATCGACGAGCCTTTCGGCTTTGACTTACTTCTTCTGTATCACCTCTTAGTTACTGCATCAATGAGCCTTTCAGCTTTGACTTGAGTCTTCTGCATCAGTAAGTCGTATGACTGGACTCAAAAGGATCAATGGTAAGCTAAGTTTTGCGTAACCCTTATTTATCTAAGTTATAATAAAAATAATACTAATATTAATGATAATAGTAGAGATAAATCTCAAATCACTGTTTTCATTCAATGCTTAGATAATATAATATAAACTTAGGTCATTTATCATCATTTCACTGTACCACATCAACATGAGCGTTTTACCATCACGTTAACAAATTTGACCATTAGAATCTAATTATAATCCATTCAAATGTAATTAGGTAATGATTACAAATGACACTATAAATAGGTGACCCTGACAACAAGATCAACACACAAAAAAACAGTAAAAAAAAACACACAAAACTCTACAAAAAGCTTTCTAAATAAAGGTACGGGAAAGGGGATATATATATTGCTACTTATTTTCAATCTTTCAATGAGGTACCCCTAAGTCTCACAGGTTTCTGAATTAGTTATCAATTTTATTTATTTCTTTTCAAGTTCAATATTATTATTTATACTGATTTTAACTTTTAATTTCTTTGTAGTTTTACATTGCGATTACCACACATGATAATGTTATGATTTATTAGGATACTTTTTACAACAGGGGATTTATTCCTTGAGGATTTAAATGCAAAGTTATATATTGTTGGTTGAAGGTTGATATTATGATTGCTCATTTATCTTGGCTATTAACTGCTATTGTTATCCCCATATTATTTATAAGTCACTGACACATTTTTATTCTCGTATTATTTATATATTTATGGTGATTTATTAGAAAAAGAAAAGTTTGATATTCCTAAATTATTTGAAATATTCACCATTTACCACTTTTATTGTTTTAAAATGCAATTATTTCAAAACTATGTATATCTCACTTTTCCCTCTCTTTTCTTGTAGTTGAATATGAACTAAATCAAATGATAGATCAAAGATAAATGGATGTCTCCAACACCCGCATTTCTTTTAAGGGAGGACATTTATGCATTTTTTTTTCGAGAAATAGCTGGAGCACCAATGTAATGGAGGATTCCACAACCTTTAAGGGAACTACTCATTTTATCTTTACGTTTGTTTAATTTGAGGACATCCTCTAGTGTTGGACGATTTTGTAATTGTAACTTTCTTCGTACCTTTTACAGTGTATAATAATCCGATAGTTAATATATTTTCATTATAGATAAAATAATATTATAATAGTGTAATATGTAGTTAATATTATAGAAAATATTGTACAACAATCTTGTACATTATATGTATAGTTTAATGTAATGATGTAGTCCAAAGTGTTGTATAAATTAAAATTATATAACATAAACTTTCGATAAAACAATGATTTTGTACAATAAATTTAATAGTCATGTAAAATATTTATATAGTCTTAGGAGATTATGTAATGCGAAATTTTGTACAAATTAATGATATGTAATAGAAAAATGTGTTTTATTGTAGAAAAAAGATATGATTATATATATTGGCAATTCGATTACTCGATACTTAGCCATTTGGCCTCTTAGTCATTCAGCCACTCGGCCTCTCCACCTCTCAACCACTTGACCTTTTGACTTTTTAAACATCTAATTTTCTTCCGCTATATTTTAAATTAAGTATATATCAATTATTGGTTAAATAAAAATAGAATCATTCGTTTATTAATTAATTTGGGACGTTGTCACGACACATTTCATATTAGAGTGCCTTGAACAAATGAACAAGGAAGATTTTAGAAAAAAGTTTTAAAAGAAGAAAAACTTCATGTCCACCTAATAAGATCTTGACTATTTGGGTTCAGATTAAAAAAAAAAAAAAAAAAAAAAAACTCATAGGCTTCATGAAATATTCATCAAATGACACAAAGTCTAATGACTTGGATGAAGAGGTAGACTTTACTAACATTGATCATGTTAGTCAAGCATATTATAAGGCTTTTTCTAACATTTCCAAAATCCCATAAGCATTTAAACATATGAAAATAAATTTTCAAAATATTCCAAAAGAGCCTATTACGTTCTACTTCATGAAAAAAGTAATAGAAAAAATGAAAAAGTAATAGAAAAAAGTTGTAATTTTGAAGATATATGCTACTTATACTTGTTTTGAATTTGTTCCCCATTGTTTCTCTATTTTCTATGATTTTAAGCATTTTTTCCTCATTTTACCTATCTTTACCTTGGTTTCATTACACCTTTATAGAGTTCTTTTGATCTGTAATTGCATGTTATTCAATTATTGTGGATATTAAAGTCTTTTTAAGCATATGGTAGTATTAGCTTGTATAAGTTCGTTTGAGCAAAAATAGAAACCTAAACACTAGAGAGTTTAAGAGCATCTAATAAAATTGTATCATGCTTGATTTGATTTTCTCTCTTGTTTATGAGATATAGATTTTTTGTTCACATTTATCTCGACTTGTTGGTTTTTTTGAAACTATATCATGCTTGCTACTAAGCTTTTATAGGATCTATTGTAATCTTTTATCATTTGTTTGCATTGTATTACTTTGATTTGTTGTGAGTGAGTTTATAAAGTGTTTTGTATAGGAGTGTAAATGGATAAGTACGGAGGTATTTGTTCTTTCTATCTTTGTAGATTATCTGATTTCAAATCTGTTTTTGAAATATTATAAACTTTATTTTTTAATTCATTTACTTAGATTTCGTTTCCTCTTTCAATACAGAGAAATATTTTTTTTTTGAAATATCATAAACTTTATTTTTTAATTTATTTACTTAGATTTCGTTCCCTCTTTCAATACAGAGAAATAACTTGAACTTGGATTGATTTGGCCACTAGTAGTCATAAACGTTTCTTTAGACCTTTTATTATACTGTCTAATTTTCATTATTTCCATAAGACTCTTTTTACACCTTTATTTTTATTATATTGAATGTTAGTTAATACCTCTACATTGAATGTTGTTGAGGTATTTATCTCCTAGACTAAAAGTACAAGATTAGCTAATGTAATAATTAAGACCTAGATGAAGTTAATTAAATAAATCTTATATTAAATAGTGAATTTATTATTAATTACAATCCACAAAATCTATAATTAAAAAAATCTAAGTATGATTAAAATTATATTTATCAATCGTTTTTTTTTTCTAATCATTTTACTATATCATGAAAATTTATTCTGTATCTTTTTTTTCCTTTTAGTATTTTTAACTTTTTAAACTTTTGTTTTTCTCATCTTTTATATTTTTAGTGTGTTCGTAACCACTATCATAGAAGCCCTCTGTATCACGTATAATACCCTAAACCAAAATCAAATATCAGCCCCACCACAAAAAACCAAGCACTTAAAAACAAATAGAAATGGAAGCCCAATGAAACCATACAAAGAAAATCATGCAGCACCCATTCCTCCACCAGTTCCACTTTATTACTCACCACATATCAGATCCCAATACTCAATGGATCTAAGGTCATCGGCGAAAAGCCTAACAAATAACTTACTAAAAATTCAGTTTAAGTTTAATTTTCAGTATAAGTAAAATTCAGAAAATCCAAAGAAAATCTCCAAACTTTAAATTAGGAGTGTTCTCTCTTGAAGTGCTACAAAGATCAAACTTTATGAGGATTAGAGAGGTGAAGGGTCAAAGATTCCATAATAAAATAAATCAAGTGAGACCTAAAGAAAATGAATAAGATTTAAATTGAATCGAATAAAAAAATCAATTAAAATCCACAATTTATCGCATCTTTTATTTTAATACATAAATCCTTTTAAAAATATGTAATCAATATATAAGTATATATCTTCTTAATTCTCATAATTCACAAGAACAGGAGCATAAATCTCTAGCATATTCCCAGTGGAAAGAACTCAACAGAAAAGCACGTGCCAACATCTGAAAAAGAAAAATTTTGAAGTGCCAGTGCTGCACTGTCCTTGGTGATAAGATTAAAATAATTTATAAATTACCCACACAGTTTATATATATATATATATATATATATATACTTTTTTTCATTTTAAGATAATTTATTAGCAACAAAAATAAGTAAAACTAGCCTGAACAGGAAAAGCTCACAGTCGTTAAAATTTTATTAACAGTTGTATTTATAAAATAGTCTGGACGAATAAAATTGCATAAAAAAGATACATCAGAGATATAGAAACAGTGTAAAAAGTTCTACAAATATCCTGAGAATGATTCTCTAATCTTCCGACCTCATTGTCCTTATTTTCTTGTTCTATAAAAGAATAAAAACAAAAACGTCACTGTCTCTTTCTGTTACTCTGTTCTTGTTTCCCTTTTTTCTAGATTTCTCTGTTGCAAACATTACCTCTCGGACCTGTCATTGTCATAAATGGAATATAAATATAATGATTATAATATTTATTAATTGTAAATCAGGATTATTTGTTTCGAAATATTTATTAAAGTGAAATATATTATTTCAATAAGGAATGCTGGAGTTTGCATAGACAGTAAAAATATATAAAATATAAAATTATAATTATACTAAGTTTAATATTTTCTATAAAATTAACTTATTTATAAAATTTTTTAGATATATATATTTGTTTTATGAATTTAGATTATGATATTAAAAAGATAAATAAAATTTATATTTTATTTTTAAATATATTATTTAATTAATTTCATAAATATTTGAATTATATAATTACATCTAATTTGATTATATTATGTTCAATTTTTATACTATTTTAAACACTTTTATAAATTTCAGATAGGAGTAGGTATATTAACTATTTTAAAATTATTATATCATTTATAATAAATAAATAAATAATATATATATTATTAATATTATTATTCAGTTCGGACAGTTTTTTTAAGATGTTTAGGTGTTATAAAGTTCAACTTGAAATTAAGATGATATTTTTCGATATAAAAACATGATTACTTATGTAACAATCCATATTTTTCATATAATAGAAACTTTATTTCATAAAATCATATAATAAATTTGAATATAAAAATTTATATATTCATCATGTATTTCAAAATACATTTATCCAAATAAGATTTAATAAAAATATATTCATAAAATTACAAAAAAAAAACACAAAAAGAAAGGTAAGTTAGAGAGTTTTAAAAATTGTATTTTCATAAATTAAATTTTTATATCAACCCAAAAACAACAAATCAAGTTTTCGTAATTCATCTCATACATCATATTATCACTAACACATCACACTCATGAGATACCCATATGATCTGGTCTGGCCAGTTCTTTTTTCATACTGTAGCGCAGTCATATAAACTTAATCTGTATGATCCGGTTTGACCAGTTCTTTTTCACACCGTAGCGCGGTCATATGAATCCTCTAACCCACATGATCTGGTCTGACCGGTTCTTTTTCACACCGTAGCACAGTCATGTGAATCTATTAATCCATATGATCTAGTCCAACCGGTTCCTTTTCATACCGTGACACAATCATATGAACCTCCTTTGACTCCCACCACCTAGTCATCTTCATCTATGATTTCAATGACTAGTAGAGTCAGGATTAAACCTCCTTCGACTCTCACTACCTAGTCATCTTCATCTATGGTTCCAATGACTAGTACAGTCAGGATAAGATAACATGGGTAGTCTCGATTACATACCACATCATCCTCAAACATTGATATTATCTCATACAATACATAAACACTCATTCAATTTAAATTCATCCAAATCATTAAAAAATAAATAATTACAATATTTATGAAAAACAATCAAACTAGCTTCCCTTACCCAAATTCACAAGACAAGTAATTACAGTATCTATAAAAACATACAACTTGCTTCCCTTATCCAAATTCACAAGAAAAATAATTACAATATCTATGAAAACACACAAAACTAGCTTCCCTTACCTTTATAGAGTAGAGATACTCAAAAATCCTAAAATCACGGACAACCTAATTCTGTTCAAGAATCTGATCGAACACTCTTGATATACTCAACGCTAGGAATCTAGGGATGTCCTCTGATTGTCCATCTGATAACGTATGAGATCACAAATCTATATAGAAGGTAGAAAACTTTAAAGAAAAATTGTTTTAGAGAGATGGTGGTTCTCATAAGAATGAAATTATATATCTTCTTAAAGAAAGAGAGAGAGTTGGTAGTTTTTATAAACAAAATTTTTTCTTAAAGATAATTGGTGGTTGTTATAAAAATAAAATCTGAATAACTAATTTTTTTTATTTAAACAACTTTTCTTTTTGTTAAAAAAATATATTCAGGTGTTATCTTATTTATCTCTAAAACTAATTCTAGGTTAGTTTTTTATTCTATAGTTATTTCTAGGATATTACAACCTACCATATTCATATTGAAATTATCGAAATTATTAAACTGATATTAAATATGGAAAGTTTAACTAAATTTTTGACAACTAAAAAGATAAATAAGAATTATTGGTAGAGGACTGATCCCCACTCAGAAAAGCTAACAAAGAGTAGATGACAAGTTTTGTATGTTTCATATCATTACTAAAAAAAAATATACTACAATGGGATAAAATGTCAATTAAAACGAAATTGATATAAATCAAAATACAGTGATATTTTTTAAATTATAAAGAGAGATATTACATCAATTAACATAAAATTAATGTAACATACCCTATTTTACATCGGTTGCCACTCTTAATTGATGTAGAAAATTTTCAAAAAGTAAAAATTTAAAATTTAAAAATTTTGTTATGGCGCTGAAGATACTACATCGGTTAGGAGCTCCCAACCTATGTGGTATGTAGCCCATACCCAACTGATAATATCTTCCTTATGGCCTGCAAGTGAACTTTTGAGAAAATTTGGTGAAATTTGGGTTATATACTACGTCAGAAGCATAATACAAGTCATTGGCAGCTGCAACGTTTGAAACCCAATGGCTAAGTTGCTTGTTCAATGAAAGTAATAAGAAATGACAATGGCCAAGAGTTTAAAATGAATGAATTTTTCAAACAAAATGGAATAATTCATCAAACCTCATATGTTGAAACACCTTTACAACCATAGTTGAGAGGAAACAACAAAGTATTTTAACAATTGCTAGATTACTTTTGTTTTAGTCAAAACTACCAATTTGTTTTTGGAATTATGCCATTTGTCATGCAGTATTTCTTTTAAATATACTTCTAACTACAAGCTTGAAAAACTTAACTCTTTTTAAAGCCTTGAACAATTATTTTCCAAGTTATTCAGATATAAAAGTATTTGGTTCCATATGTTTTGTAACAACTTTGACGGCCCAAAGAACCAAGTTTGACAAAAAAGCTAAAAAATGTGTATTTTTGGGTTATCAAAGGGGAACAAGAGGCTATTTATTGTATAATTTGCATAATAGAGAGATATTTTTGTCAAGAAATATAGAATTTTACGAGAACAATTTTCCTTTTTACCAATCAGAGAAACATGAGAATCATGACGCATCCATATCAATTCATAATAATAAACATAAAGCTAAAATTTAGGACTATTTTGATCACGAATTCAATTTTAATCATTATGGAACCAGTTCCTATGTCATCCACTATCTCACACACGCAACACACACAAAACATCCTTGCATTCATTTTTGAGATAGAATTCCAACATGCAAACACAATTCATTATCAAATTGTATTACTAAATACAAATGCATCTCATGACATTATTTCACCTGCCAATGATCAGTTGGAAAGTAGAAAATCAATTAGACATAGGCGAAAGCCTTCTTACTTGCAGGATTATTATTGCAACTCAGCCCATTGCAGATTATCCAACCCAATCATCCAAGGCTCAACATCCTATATCGGGTTTGTTCAATCATACTAATACATACACTGAATTTTCCAAAGCCATCACACACACAACCGAGCCAACAACCTACAAGGATGTTGTGATACATTACTACTAGAATAAAGCCATCAAGGCATAATTGGAAGCTCTCAATGACAATAGAACTTGCATTCTAATTACTCTACCTACTGGAAAGAAGGCAATTGGAAGTAAGTGGGTCTTTAAAATCAAATACAAAGTAGATGGATCAATAGAGAGACACAAAGCAAGCCTTGTAGCTAAAGGGTATAATCAAATTGAGAGTGTTGATTACATGGAAATTTTTAGTCCCATGGCAAAAGTGACAACAATCCGGTTAGTGTTAATGTTGGCAGTAGCTAATAATTGTTTTCTAAATTAGTTTGATGTTAATACTACATTTCTCCATGGTGATTTGGATGAGGAAGTGTACATGACAATTCCACAAGGGATGTAAAATTCACAAAATTGTAGTTTAGTGTGTAAACTTCAAAAGTCTATATATGGTTTGAAGCAAGCTAGTAGGCAATGGAACCACAAGTTGACCCCGACTCTTTCCTCTCAAGGATTCACTCAATCAGAAACTTATTATTCTCTCTTTGTGAAAAAGTATAATTCTAAGTTCAATGTTGTATTGGTTTATGTAGATGATTTTTTGATTACGGGCAACTCAATCACTGCCATTGAGTCTTTGAAGAGATTTCTACAAGAAGTCTTTACAATCAAAGACCTTGGGGAAGCAAACTTTTTTTTTAGGCATGGAGATAGGAAGATCCAAATAAGGAATAATCTTATATCAAAGGAAGTATGCCTTGGAACTTCTCAAAGACACAAGATTGCTTGATGCAAAACCAGTTTCTTGTCCATCGGATCCAAATATCAAATTCCAAAAGCAAGGAAGTGATTTGTTTCCTGACCCTACTGCCTATCGAAGACTGATTGGAAGATTGGTGTATTTAACTAACACTAGATCGGATATATCCTACTTTGTTGGTTTGTTGAGCCAATTTCTAGATAAACCTATGATTGAACATCATAATGCAACCCTTCAAGTTCTCAAACATGTCAAGTCTTCTTCAACACTTGGCTTATTTTTTTCCTAACACATATGATCATAAACTTATTGCCTTTGTTGATGCTAATTGGGGGTCTTGTCTAGATACATGACGATCAACAACTAGCACTACAAGAAAAATTGCTTTAAGAAACTAATTTATTGGTTTCTAAAATGATAAAATTGATCACTAATGTATTTAGAGACTAATTTAGAAAGTAATAGTAATAAGTGACTAAAACCTTGATGGCTAATTTTAGATACTAATTTAGAAATCAATTTAGTGACCAATTTCATTGAAACCAATTTAGTTACCAATTTCATTAAAACCAATTTAGTGACCAATTTCCTTGAAACCAATTTAGTGACCAATTTTCTTGAAACCAATTTAGTGACCAATTTCATTGAAACCAATTTAGTGACCAATTTCATTGTAACCAATTTTGTGACCAAATATATAAATACAAAAAAAAATAGTCTCTAAATTGGTTTTTAAATAATGATAATATTATACTTTTAAATAATTAAATTTGTGATATCATATTTTGTTCTTGTTAAAATAATTTAGAATAGAAAAGTAAAATTATTTTTTAATTTGATACGAGATATAAAAAATATTTGGGTTTCAAATATAACCATGTGGAAAAATGAGTCATTATATCAAAATGATACACCATTGCATCCCATGCCAACACAATATTAAGAAGTACCATACAAAGAAAAAGTTTTCAAGTCAAAATAGAAAATGATACACTATTACATCCCATGACAGCACCATATTAATAAGAAATTTCAACTTTGAAACAACAACAAATTTTTTTTTTTGGTAATGTAACTTTTTCTTTTTCTCATTGGACTACGTTCTTCTTCCTCTCCTGTAATATAACATACATATATCAGTCTTCACTATAACCTACTACAATTATTAACAAAAGTTAATATAGTTTTATTCATCTTGATAATTAATTGGAATAAACTCATTTATTTATTTGTTTGCAATTTATTATTTAATTAATCTAAAGTGTTATATTAAATTAAAATACATTATCTGTGTACTTAAATTATCTATGTTTTCAGGAAACATGGTATCCAAGGAAAGTATATTCCACGCAACTAACCTTAGGTATTTAGAAACTATAATGTGTACATACTACTAAAGCTTTAGCAATTGTAGTTCCTGTAAGTAATAAACTCTAGATGATCAATCTTATCATATGTGTTTAATCATGGGTACAAAATGTATTCGGTGAGTAGTTGATGGGTGGAACATGACATGCATAGGACACAAACTCATCTACTTCTTTTAAAAATGCTTCATTATATTCTCTTTTATTAGACATTAATCTATTATATATCCAACTTCGATTTTGGCGAATATCCATAATCTGTCATATAACACAATGTATCATTCAACTATAAAAAAAAAAAAGCAGCGAAGTATCTTTTGAGCATGTTGTTCAAAGCTAGAAGAATACAATCATATTTACAACACAGGCGAAGGAGAAAAAAAGAAAACAACACGAAAAAAGAAAAAAGGTAGATATGTAGAAAATGGAGATTAAAATGCCCTTCTCGTTGTGAGAATTGAACATGACAAGGTGCACAAAGTACTCCTAGAACAGATCAATGTTGCTACTAGACACGTTGATAATAAAAATACTAAAGCATTTACACAAAAATCATTATTAAATGGTGATTAAGAACTAGTTTCAAGAAAAAAAAAATGAGATGTAATAAAAACGGAAATGTAGGTAAACTTAAAACTTACAGCTTCTAATTTTGAGTTCAAGTCATGAACTTTTTTCTCTAACCCAAGTACTCGAGTTTCCCAGCTCCCTCTCCTTATTTTGTATTTCTAGTTCCTTTTGAGATTGTCCACCTGCATAAAGAATTTCAAAGTCTGCACTATAAAATAATGATCATACGTTTACAAGCAATAATAAAAGAAAATAACAGTGTCTATGAGAAAAGGACTAGATAAAATAATTATAAACAAAAATTTATTTCTTTTCTCTTTCTTTATTCCATTGCAGCCAAAGATTCAAGCAATTTGGTAATAGTACAATGCTAAAGTACAATGCTAAAGGATAGGATTTGGTAATCTTGTTTGGATAGGTGTGTAAGGTAGGAAGGTCTTGGCACACATCATTCCTCACCAAACTAAATTAAAACCCCAAAATATATATAAATGGCTTTTATTATTTTACATATAAACAATATAAAACTAAAAATATGCAGAACAAAATTCACAAGACACGCATGGGTGAGAGCCTCTTTAGTCAAGATAACACATGCCATGCGGTGAATTGCAGACATCTTGCCTGCTGATTTCCAAACTAGGTTGTTTTCCCCCTCCTTTTTCCTTCTCATGATTTTCGTAGCAAGAGAGATACTTTTTTTTCCCATTACATATGTAGAGACCATGGCCTGCAAACAATTAAGGCCTACCAAGGGTTAAAGTTTTCCTCCCATATCAGCTTCTTTCTAACTTTTTCCCTTTTTCTTCCACTCTTCTTTTCGGAGTGAAGCTGTATCCATTCACATACTAAAATTCTAAAAATTCTTAGCTGTTATGATGGGGAAACACTGAGATACTCTCTTCACACGGTTCCTACTTTATTATATAATACATAACTTTACAACCCTATTATGCATGAATAGATTAAGGACTCCTAGGTTCAATTTTACACAATTTGTATAAAAAAACCGTCTTAAAAACTCTCAGAATTTAGAAGGAATAATATATTCTCTCATATTAAATTATGAGGTTATTGGACCTATATATACATGAGCATGCTGGCTATTTTAGGAAATATTAGCAACTGATCCTAAGGAGACAAATCCCTATAATTGTGGGATTGTCCTTAAATACATAATCCTAATATTAATATAAAGATACTGCTGTGATACAAAATAAAATTACATCAAGGATAAAATATTAAACTTCCTAAAATATAAAAGTAACGTGATTTTAACACTCCTCCTCAAGCTGGTGAGTAGGTGTTCTCCATTCATAGCTTGGATATAATTCTTTCAAATTTGATGCCATTTAATCCTTTGGTGAGTATGTCTGCAAGGTGACTCTGAGTAGAAACATATGGGGTGCAAATCAAGCCACTATCCAGCTTCTCCTTAATAAAATGTCTGTCTACCTTGATATGTTTAGTTCTATCATGTTGGACTGGGTTATGGGCTATGCTAATTGCAGATTTATTGTCACAATATAACTTCATAGGTTTATCCCACCTTAGCTTCAAGTCTTCCAATATAATCTTCAGCCATAAAAGTTCACATATTCCTTGGGCCATTGCTCGAAATTCTGCTTCAGTACTTGATCTAGCTACTACACTTTGTTTTTTACTCTTCCATGTCACTAGGTTTCCACCAAGAAAGGTGCAGTATCCAATTGTTGATCTTCTATCCACAACTGACCCTGCATAATCAGCATTAGTATATGCTTCTGGAGCTACACTTTTGTTTCGTTTGAACAAAATCCCTCTTCCCGGAGTTCCTTTCAAATATTGAACAATTCTAAGGGCAGCTTGCAAATGTGCTTCCCTTGGTTGGTGCATAAATTGACTGACTAGGCTCACAACAAAAGCAATGTCTGGTCTAGTGTGAGATAAATATATAAGTCTGCCCACTAGTCTTTGATACATTTCCTTGTTCACTGCATTGTCCTCCTCAACACTTCCCAACTTTATATTTGGATCAACGGGAGTACTTACTGGTTTGTAGGCTGTCTTCCCTGTTTCTTTAAGCAAATCAGTGATATATTTTTGTTGAGATATGAAAATTCCTTTCTTGGAATGGGCCACTTCAATTTCCAAAAAATATTTAAGTCTTCCTAATGTCTTAATCTCAAAGTTTGTAGCAAGACATTGACTTAATATTATCTGCTCCTCTTTGTCATCTCCGATTACTATAATATCATCAATATACACCAATAATATTGTTACTCCCCCTTAAACTGAATATTTGATGAATAAAGTGTGATTTCCTTGACTCTGTTTGTAGTCTAAATTTGTCATAACTTTGGTAAATCTTCCAAACCATGCTTTTGGGGACTGTTTCAACCCATATAGAGCCTTTTTTAGCTTGCAAACAGTTCCAACAGCAACCTTTCCATCATAACTAGGGGGCAAATCGATGTATATTTCTTCTTCAAGCTCTCCATGCAGGAATGCATTCTTCACATCAAATTGCTATAGATCCCAATCATGACTTGCTGCTCATGACAGTATTACTCTAACTGTGTTCATCTTAGCAACAGGGGCAAATGTCTCCAAGTAGTCCACTCCATATGTTTGAGTGAATCCTTTGGCCACTAACCTTGCCTTGTAACGTTCAATGGTCCCATCAGCCCGATACTTTATAGTA
>Ga0209489_108581_pt1 | contig 13728 bp, 6 predicted proteins | sample SiratrowhiteBW_FD_187527 | JGI IMG/M metagenome (GOLD analysis project Ga0209489, IMG submission 187527) | Root nodule microbial communities of legume samples collected from California, USA - Siratro white BW (SPAdes) (version 2) | ecosystem: Host-associated > Plants > Roots > Nodule | place: USA... | reverse complement strand
ATATTAATATATATATATATATATATATATATATATATATATATATTAAGTAAGTCATATTTATACTATAATTAATGTTACTAGCATATATGGTGAAGTTCAAGTTGACTTGGAAGGAGAAACTAGGTGTAATGTAGAAAATTTTTACATGTTTTTTTTCCATTTAATCATGTCCTTGGAATTTAATGAGTGGAGACTTTTACCTCTTGCGAGTACTATACCAGACCAAACTTGGTGAATTATGTCATTATTTTGACATTAGACTAAAAATATGACATAAAAAATGTATAGAGATATTGTTGGAATATTTCAAATTTATTTCCATCAGACTTTATGGCACTCAGTGTAAAATTGTTTAAAATAAGGTACGATGTTTCTTTTTTCTCGCATTTATGATGCGATGAGATTGGGTCATTTCGGTGTTCTGGGTAACCATCCTAGTCTTATGGGTAACCATCTTACTGTTCTAATTCTGTCCCATGTGTTCATTGTGGTGGTGAACATTTTTTTTTCTTTATCGTATTGGGATATTTGTGGGTCATTGACATATCTGTTCTATATCTCTATATTTTTATTAAAACTAGAATCATGATTATTTTTTAAGATTTTATCATGATAATGTATGAATTTTTCTATTAAATTTATTTATATTATAATTTTTATTTAATTTTAAATATGTTGTTTAGTTATTTAAATATAAGATTTGAAATATTGAATTTAATTTTTTTAGAAGTAAATGTTATAAAACATTTAGTATTGGAATTTAGACTTTAGAAACCATAAAAGTTATTGGGACTAATTATTTATTTATTTTAGTCTTTTAGGAGTGACAAAATTATTTAGTCATTAGTTTGTTTAAAATTTAAAGGATTAAATTATAGAAAATTTATAAAATGCTTGTAAAAAAGTTATTTGGATAAAATTTAGTTTGGATCATAGCTATTAGTAAGGTGTACTGTAGTATGTTTAGTAGATGTATTTTGTATGTGTTTTTTTTAGTAATTTTACTTAAATTAAATATTGTATTAATATACATATTCAGTGAATCTTAGTTTTTATTTAAAAGTTAACATAAATGGTTAAACATTAATTATTTATATTAAATATTGAATTGTTTAATTAAACAATTTAAGAAAATTATTTTTCATAATAATTTGTTAATATATATTATGAGTTTAAAGTTTTGGTTCAACTTTGACTTTATATTTGAATGTGTTGCTTTGTTATTATTTTCATTTCGTGTATTTTGGAGACTAATGTGAAATACGACTAAAATTTTATCAAATTTATGATTATAGGCTTTGTTAATATATGTTAGTGAATTATGAAAAAAAATATTGAATAGGATCTCACGAATTAGTATAATGCTATGAAAAGGTTGATGAATTCTTTCAATTTGTTCCCAAAATAAAAAACTTATCAATAAAAGTTATGATTATCCATGTGAGCGTTCACCTATTTATCTTTAGTATTATGAAGAGTTATACAATATAAATATGATACTGAGAAATATTAGGCATTTCAATCATGTCAAATAACAAAAAATTTTGAAGAAGGAAGAATCAATAATTATTTAAAAGGAATAATACATGACATTGGTGAATAAATTTTTAAAAGGATACATTTATACCATCTTAATTGGAGTAATAATTATATTCAATATATAATAACTTTACAAGATTATATACTATAGTAAAAGAAATTACATTGTTAAAGAATGAAAATTATATTAATTTTCTCTCAAATTTGCTGAAGTTACGTATAAATCTTTCGATTTGAGAAGTTATAATGGTGCATATCTTTTATTTATAACATATTCACATCCTTTATTCTCAGAAAAATTATAGGTTTATTCCTTTCTTTATTTTTATGTGTATAAATTACTTATGTATTTTTCTCAATAAACGTACAAAATAAGAATAATGCAAAAAGAAAGTAAGTGTGATTTTAAACACCAGTAAATTCTAATTATACTTTTACTATTTGAAATCTTAAATAACTAACTCTATCTTTAATTAAACTGGTAACAACACACAGCTTAACTTTTTTTATAATTTTATCCTGATATGCTAAATATGGTTTTATGTAAAATAGTGTGAGAGTTTAATTTCTGATAATTTGTTAGTATAAGCATTTTTGTTAAGACTATTTATTTATATTTTTATTATTTAATGATGTGTAATACTATATTATTGTAAAAGCACCCAAAAAAACCAGAAAATATTTGAGAAGATATTGGATGACTTTGAGTAACAAAATGATGATCCTTTAGCATGTGATGGTGTTGTTTGACAATCAAAATAGGTGGCTGGTTTGAACTCAATTAATTATTCAGTTCAAGATTTGACTTCATAGTGTCAGAGTCCTCTATCCTACAGTTTCATGTTATATAAGAAATGCTTTAGTCAATACACACTCTAATGAATATTTACTTGTGGTCACCGAAAGAAATAAAAAAAAAAGTATTCCCTTCATTTTAAAATCAATTTTATTACCATTATTTCAATATAATTTTATCATTTGGTTTATACTCTTAGAAACTATCATAATTTTATAAAATATTAGAAAATATAAGAATTTTATAAAACTTAAGATATAAGAAAATAATACTTGTACAAAAATATAAATTTCTTTACTAACTTTAATATTTCTTTTATATTCTCCGATCCTATCTCTATTATCTTTTATTATCACATCACTCACCATTTTGTTTCTATTTCTCGCCAATACTATTGGGGTATACATACACCTTGACTAGGTATAATTTTTCCTCTATTTTATTCTACGGTTTTGACAAAATTTATATGCTCAGGGCATCATGATTATGATATATAATATTTAAATTGCGATCACCACGTTTGGGATTATTCATTTAAATATTTGGTGCTTGAAGTAGGTGGCAGATAATTGACATAAATTAAAATAATCTCAATACTTGTGAAATAAGATTTGATTTTGTAGTTCCGGTCAAAATTAATTTATAGAAGCAAACATTTTTGCATATGGGAGTGTCTCTAGGTACGTAATTATTACGTCAAATACTTGTGGTCCAACTGTTGAAGGTGAGTTATATTAAATTTTTACTTGAGATGATAAAGAATGTAAGCTTTCATTTGTTTCAACATCTAATATTTTCTTTAAATTTATTTCAATTGGGTTATTGTGATAGAGGTTCTTGACTTACACTTAAATGTTCCTCACCATTAAAAAAAATATCAATAATATATATATATATATATATGAATTTCATTGGTTATATTTAATAAAATAGATATATTTTTTCATTGTTCTAAAGAGCATAGAAAGAAAATATGAAATATGGAGAAAATTAAGAGATAAAGAGAAGAATGGATATATTTAAGGAAGTCCTAAATATATGAAAGTTTTCAAAGCCATGTTCCAACTCAAACTGCCTTATCCTTGCGAAGAGAGAAAAAAATGAGTCAAAAGTGTCATGTTGGCAAAAGCGGTCCCCAATGCAAGTAATTTTATGTCAGATACATGTATTCAGAGGTAAGAAGTGTAATGTCTCTGTCCAAGTGACGTTGAGTGTAAGTCAAGTAACATCAAACACAAAGCACGACTAAGAAATACCTTGTTAAAACAAGTCAAAACACAAGAATGGAGAGTTCAATTATGTTTTAAAACATTCTGAAATCTTTTTGCAAATCTTCGTAGATAGACGAATTGTATACTTGAAGACACACAATCATGTAGTTTTTCAAGAGATTGTGTCTAATGAGAAACATCAAACACAACTTCAAGCTTGACAAAACAGACTGTCATAAAACATTTTCCTAAACTTTTTTTTTTTAAATATAACATTCAAAGATCAATTACAGTTAAATAACATGTAATATAAAATGTTAGAGAAAATATTTACTTTGGATGTTTTATACTGGTTCGCTTCTAGAGACTAGACTACATTCAATTCTTAATCAACTAATTGAGTTTCATTAAGCATACTAATGCTGCAAAGATACAAGTGAGTATTATTTGGACCTCAAGCACTTTTGACTAAAACGAATATTATTTGGATTGCAGTAATTTTTGGCTAAACATAGAGTATTATTTGGATTGTAGTCACTCTCAGCTAAGATTGAATATTCTTTGGAACACACCCACTCCTCTAAACACAGAATGTTATTTAGACTAAAACCACTTCTAACTAAGATTGGGTATTATTTAGGAGCAACCACTCTTGGCTAAAACTGAATATTCTTTGGACAACAACCACTCATGAATAAAATCAAGTAGGTTTATAATAGAAAGTGATGTAAAAGATCACTAGCTCACTAAAAGAGATGTTAATCTTAGGACGAATACAAGGTTTGATTCACTCTTTTAGATTGTTCTTAAGTACAAAAGGTGTTCTTCCTCACAACCACAAATGCTAAAGAAATTTTATTACTTTATGCTTATTTTTATTAGAAGACTTTCATCAACATTTGTTCTTCATGGGGACATTCTATGAATAGAGCTTGAGAAGACTGAGTATTCTTTGAAACACATACACTCCTCTTTAAACACAATATTATTTGGACCGCAATCACTTTTGGCTAAAATGGAGTATTCTTTGGACAAAACCACTCTTGGCTAAAAGTAAGTATTTTTTGGGCAACAAGCACTTCTGGATAAAACCAATAAATTTATAAAAGAAAGTGATATAAAAGATGACTAGCTCACTAAAAGAGAGGTTACATCTTACTATAAATACAAGGTTTGTTTCACTCTTTTAGGTTGCTCTTAAACACAAATAATGTTCTTCCTAACAACCACAAAGGCTAAAGATAGTTTAAGATCATATGCTTATTTTTATTATAAGACTTTTGTCAACCTTCCTTCTTCATAGGGATTTTCTATGTATAGAGCTTGAGAAGACAAGAGTTGTTGCATATCCTTTGTAGTCGTTGTGAGCGTCTTTTCTACTATTATTATTATTTTTTTCTAAGCATCCTTTGAAGCTTCAAGATGTATTAAATGCTCTTAACTTAGCTTTGAATATGTGTAGCTTCCTTGGTAATACCTCTAACATGACAAAACTTTATAAACCAAGGCATGTGGTTTCTCTCCATCTTTTGAGTAAAGCGCATGACTTGACATAACTAATTGACTCTATAACAATGATATTTTCTAGATAAGTTGATTGTATGAAACAATTTTTAGCACATTACAAGATGTTGCAAGATCTTCTTGTGATAATGAAGAAGTTTGATGTGTATTATGAAATGGTTAAGACTCATGTTTATCAAACAAAATATACTTATTGTTTATTCAAGTAAAAGATTATTTAACTAAGTTTGTTCAAGCAAAGCTTGTCAAATGATGCATGTGCATAATACATGTGTCTGTCAGAAAAAGCACATTTTAAACAACGTTTGCATTTGTTAAGCCACACAACTTGCATCGGTTGGACTAGACTAGATACTTAACAATTGACATGATCTGATACACATAAAATTATATTTTACACTTAGTTATTTAAGCACACAATTAAATCAAATAAATGGTTTATTGAACTTGGATCTAATAGACGCCTAGTGCAAGACGAGCGACAATTAACTATAGCAACTAAAAATCCCATTTGACTTTATGGTATTGTGCGTGAGCCAATGGGCATTAGGTGTGAGCCATGGGTGTTAGGTGTAAGCTAGGTGGAGCCCAACACAAGTTATTTTTCATAAATTTCATATTTGACCTTCCTTTTACACTTCCATGGGCTTCCATCTTGCTTGGCTAAGTTCAAGTGCTTCTTATTCCATTGTTAAACAAGAAGTAATAGGGATTAATGGTATAACTATATAAGATCAACTAATATCTAATTTGTGAAAAGAAGACAAATATACAAAAAATTGAAGATTTAATTATGTATTAAAACTTTTTTGCAATTTTTCACAGTTATCATATGATGATGCATAGTCAGACGATAGTTTTAACTTGACAAACAATCTGTAAAGACCTTTTAAAACTTATTTTCAAACTTCTCTTTCTTAAGTTAATACAAATTTAATAACATGCAATCTTAACAAGATAAGAGAAAGAAGAATTCACTCCATATTTTTATATCGATTCATTGATAACGTATACTACATCCAATTTTAAATCAATTGATTGGATTTCATTATGCAAACTATTGCTGCAAGTTACAACCTGAGTATTCTTTCATAATGCAAACACTCTTGACTAACCTGTCAAGTATTCCTTCATATCGTAAGTAACATGTCGAGTATTGTTTGAGCACTTATTCATTCCTGACTAAAATCCATGTAATCTTTGAACACTTAGCCACTGCTAGTTAAAACCCGAGAGTATTCTTTAATAACGTAGTCACATCTAACTAACCCATCAAGTATTTTTTTTTTAAAGCAACCACTCTTGGCTAAAACAAATGTTTGTCTAGAATGTGATATAAAAGATCATAAGCGTTTGAAATAGTATTGTCTTACGTCGTATACAATGTTTTAAGTACTAACATAGTCTTGTAAAGATTTCTAGGGCTTAAAGGTGTTTATGCACTTTGCAATTCGTAACTCTTCTCAATAATGTTAATTTTCTTCATGAAGGATGTCTTTATATAAAGGTTGAAGAAAAGATTTGTTGAAAATCCTTTTCTGAAGATTAAGCAACTTCAAATCATTTGAAAGTCTTCCCCCTTTTTTATTTTTGATAAATTTGAATATAAAAGATGCATTAAATGTATTTCATGTATATATTAAATGTTATTCTCCTCTTGAAGTAACATCTTGATAGCTGATAATAGTTATCTGTCACTGATCACAGTGTCTCTACTTAAACTTGTGTAAAGCGCAAAACCGTACATATCAGAAAATCTTTTCCAAAGTATACAATGCACGCATCAGGGAGTTGATGTATATTTTTATGGATCATTTTGGCAGACGAAAGAAGCAGATATTTCCTACAATATAAAATAAGTATAAAGAACAGTAAAATATTACATTAGCTTTAATGTATGGGTATGTGAATAAAATATTACTTATTAGATAGATGAAAATGAGGTAAAATATTATATTGTCTTGTCAAACAAAACACTTACACCATTACATGATTTATGAATTTTTTTTTATAATCATATTTTATATTTTATTATTTAATAATATTTAATCAAGATGTTGAATTTTTTTTCTCTAAACAATTACTTAAAAAACAAGTCAAGAGGAAGACTGGGAAATTTAAAAATTAAAAATAATTTATTTTATTAATGTAAAATGATTAACAATAATGATGAAAACATTATCATTTATCTCAAGATATAACATGCGTTACTAACTAAACATCTCAAAAATTTAATTAAGCTAATAATACTTCAAAATGCTAACCATATCATTATCACATTTCCATCTAAAACTCCAACTTATATTCATTAATATGAGCTAACTCTTTTGATTATTCTCTGTCACTTTTATCACTAATAGACTTTGTTATCAAAATAAATTTCTTTATCACAATACACTTTTAGAGTGAAATAAAAAAAGTGATTTCTAAAATTCTTATAAAATAAAAACTATTATAACATATTTATAAATTTTTTATAATATTTGTAAGATTTCAGGCCTTACAATTGCATTAGGAATTGTGATGTAGCTATGAGTAAGTATATCTAACAAAACTATTCCATTTTTATTTATGGATGGTGAAACTATTGAGCAAATAATCAACACTATAAGTCCATTCTTTGTCTCTGAATTTTGTGCATGTGTAATTTGATTCTTCACAACAAAAGAATTTCTTTTACTTAAAATGTAAATTTGACTAACAGGATGAATAAATGTAGCATTAATACTTGGTAATTTGCTGTAATAATATTCTCTGTCACTTGCCCAACCCTAGGCACCCATTACCCTCTAGAGTGGGACTGGATCAACAATAGATGTGTTAAAATATATTGCCATTGACTAATGAGGCTAGTGATGTTCTGTATGTTCTTACTGTGTTTTAGAATGCATATTCACACCTATGTCTATCTCATCATGCCAATACTCAGGTCATAGAATTCTATGGCCAGTACGTAAAAATAAATAAATCACATTTCATCCTTAAATTTTTAAAATATAAATATATATTGTATAAACAAATTATTGTACTTAGAAGTATTAAAAACGTATATTTTATTACATAAAACAAATAATATAATTTTAATAAATATATTAATTTTTATTCAATTACTCTTCTGCTATGATTTATTAATAAAATTCTCTTTAAAAAAACTACACATAAATATACATGTACATAATATGTATATACTAGTTGAGATGCTTGACTATCTTATCTCAGAGAAATGTTCGAATTTAAAATAAATAAATAAACTTTTAGATTTTTTATATTTATTTTCATTGAATTGTATCATATTTAAATAAATAATCGTGGAGTCTATCATACTTTTGCAAATTTTAATTTGCTTATCTAATTTTATTAATATTTTTTTCATTAAATCTATTAAATATATTAGTAATTCATATATTATACTAATAAACTAATAGTTGATTTTAATATATATTTACACTGTAACACACAAATAAAATTACTAATCAACATTATAATATTTTATAATCATATATCACATTTTAAAAATATGAAATAAAATAATAATTTTAATTTATTTATAAAAATAATATAAAATAGTAATATATACACTACAAGAAAAAAACTATTTAGAGATAAATTTTTAGCTACCAAATGAAATGATTGCTGATTGTGACCAAAATAGTCACCAAATTATATTTTGGTTACTAAATAACTACAAAGTAAAAGTAATAATTGAATTTAGTGACTAATTAAGTCAAGATAATTGATATGTAACATTAACTACCAAGGTTAGTGACCTATACATGAGATTCTAAATTAGTCTCTAATTTAATTAGATACCAATTTAAGATCTAATGGTATAGGTCACTAAAATCTTAGTAGCTAATGTTAGATACTAATTATCTTAACTTGATTGGTCACTAAACTCAATTATTATTTCTATTTTGTAATTATTTAGCAACTAAAATTTAATTTAGTGACTATTTTAGTCATAATTAACAACCATTTTATTTGGTAGCTAAAAAATTAGTGTTTAAATAGTTTTTTTTCTTATAGTAATATATATGTAACATAAAATTTTGTACTCCTCTTTTGTAGCATTTACCAAAGCATTTACCAAAGACCAACTAAGTTCATGACTGTGAATGCAATTAATTTTACCTTAAGGTGCATACAATTCACAATGCTTGACTTGATTTCTTTTAAAAGTCATGTGATTTTAATGCCGACCATAAATTTTCAATTGGGACAGTCTAGCACGCATGTACCTTAATTGTAGGGTACCCGTCATGGAACTTGTTCTCCTTCTACCTTATGAGGGATTTGACCTAATCCTTCCACATGGCTTCCTGCGATTCTTCCACCTTTCTTATTGAGAAATTTAAGGAACAACGGAGTTAATTAGATTGACTTCAAGCTGCAGATTCTGAATTCAACTCACCACTGGCTCTGTCACGTATATATTTTAATGTGGTTTCATACATCTATGACAACTTCAGCAGTTGTTATTTAAAAGAAAAAAACTAATTCAGTATTGCCTTAACAATCTTGACCAGCAGAATGGTCATGGCAATGACCAGTATAAATATATGTTCGAGAAAAAAAAAATATGTATAACATTCATTTTGTAAGAAGCTATTTCAATATCTCCTTTGCTTCCTGTAATAGCAACAATTCTCTTATTTTAAATCTTCTAGTGCATGCACACAAACTCATACATGCATGTATTTTAAAGATTTAAAGATTTTATAGAATGAGATTAAATGTTAGAATCTTATGTTTTTTTAATTTCTTAATTTTAATGATGACTTAGATTTGTTGCTTAGTATAATATTTATGTTATATAGTCAAACGAATCAAATGTGAAACTTCATCTTAGTATTTCTCCATAGGTTTTCTAATGGTATTATGAGGAGCAATAATATAGTTCTTTGTATGTTGCTTCCATTAGGGGCTTCATTCTCCATAGATTTTCTAATTTATGAGGAGCAAATAATATAGTTCTTTGTATGTTGCTTCCATTAGGGACATCATGATAAAGGGTAGAGTTATTTTTTTATTAAGTTTATTATTTAATGTAATATTTGTATTATATTGAAATTATAAAAGTTTTTAATCCCTGTTTATATAAATTTTTTCAATAGGTGATTGTTAGAGCAATGGTAACTTGATTCTTTCCCTATAGAGAACTAAACGTTCATACTTCATCTAATATTTAAATAATAAAATTATAATGTACATATACTTGTATTATTATAAGATTTAATCATCTATATAATAACACAAAATTGAATTAAATGAATGCATTCTAAATTAAATACACTTTATGATAATTGAATAAATATATTTAACAATATAACTCTCATTTAATCTAAATAACTCAATTTTAATAACTCAATCCAAGCATGTAAGAATTTATTAATTATACTTATAATTTTTTTCTTTTTTATCTGCAGCAAAGCTTGACAACCATTATAAGAAACGATATAGTTCTGATTTTCTTAAAGTTAACTTTAATATTCAATTTCAATAAGAATATATAATATGTATCGCACCTACATGTTTTATGTTTGGTTTAGTTTAAGAAGAAAATGAAAAAGAAAAAATAAATAAAGTTATTACTTGTTTATCCTCTTTTAATTACACATAAAATGAAAGAAAACATAAATATTTTTTTTCTCTTTTTCATTGTAAACATGAAGTATGAATATTATGCAACCAAACAAGAAAAGGAGTTGATTTTTTCTCTCTTCTCTCCTTAGTTAGAGAATTCAATTAGAATATTATATGACAATAAAATCTTAATCAAATTCATTTAGAAAATTGATGTCACGTTCAACTTAAAAAGCTTAAGACAATAAATCTGTAAGTTTTTTCATTTTATAATATTACTCAATTTTTTTACTTTTATTATGTGTAACTTAAAACTTACATTTAAATTTTTAATATAAATTATCTCATCTCTGTTATGCAACCAAACAATACATGCACGTAGCAATAAGAGAAGACTCTATGAATGCCCTAAGAAGTGAGAGCACTGCATTATCACACTATTGATTAAGGGTTAAGACTTGTTTTAAATAGAAAAAAAAAAATGTTCTCCAAACCACGATTCTGTGTCTCTCTACGTGAGTTCATCCCCTTCTTCCTTGAAACATCCTCTGATTCCGTTCTATTCAATGGTCCACATAAGTGTGTTAGTGTGTTTTCTTTACATAATGCAGTTCCAGTTGGTGGAACTAATTTGCAGGGCCACTTATCTGGCATGTCATGTAATCAAGATTCTACCTTCCATACCAAGCTCACATGCATGCACTAACATTCATTTTCAAATTATTCTTTCCTTTTCTTTTAAATTTTGTAGCCAATAAGTGCCAATAACTCACTATTACTTAACACTCAATACTATATATCACTTCATACAAAAAGTTTAATATAAAAATTTCACTAAAATATATCTCAATTAACATGAGTTTAGTGTTGAAAATTTTGTTCCGTTGAAGGTAATTTATGTTAGAAGAAACATAATAAGGAACCTCCCTGTGTAATGCAGCCATATTGAAAGTGATGTACCAAGACATGCAGAATCACATCGAGTGGTTAGATTAATAAAAAGATTTGTGAATTTCAATACAAAATTACGTGTTTCGATATATAAACTGAAAAAAATAAAATTTTGTTGATTTTAAAATAAAAATATTTTTGAACTTTGTAATTTCAATACTTAGTTTCCATTAACCCATGGTTATGGCATTGGCAGCTTGTTAGATCTTATAATTTTTAATTTCGTTTGAGTAAAATACATTTTTATAATTTTTCTTATTTAGTGATTATTTTATGAGTTTTTTTTTATAAAAAATAAAAAATATATAAATGAGAAATTATAGTAGTAATACTTATTTTTTTGTCACTATGTTTCTTCTGTGTCTCTGATGCTAGGAATCCAAGAACAACGTTTATCGTTTTCTTTATTGTTTCCGTCTTATGTGTATGTTATTTGAGAGGGTAAGATACATTTAATGGAGTCCTAATTTGTTTGAAGTATGGATTGATTCAATTTAACGTAGATTAAAAATACTTTAATAAAAATTAAATATGAAACACTAGAAACTTTTATTGAATTTCAACTTTGAAATTCAATTTTAAAAGCATGCTCACTTCTTTTAATCTACATGTTCGAGTAATTCTTTAATGAAATTTCAGTGGCATGCGAGCTTATTTGTGAAATTAACATGTTACGGTTATATGATCTTATTTTTTTATTACAACTTAAGTTTTAAATCAGCTTGAAATTTTATTATTTCGTTTTCTTGTTTAAAAATAGTTTTATACTTTTTTTTATTAAATAGTAAGTTTTAATAAATAATACGCAAAAGAGAGAAATATAGAATTAAAGTGTCCATGTCAAATTCGTAAAGTAAAACACGACAAGAGCACTACGAATGATTATAACAATCAGAATAAATTTTTTAATGAGTAAAAGACATTAATGTATTGACTAGACAAACGTTGTATTTAAAGATGTTGTCATGTTTTAAATATGCATAATGATATGATTAATGTATTTGTTTTGGTTTGCATATGATAATCTATGTTTTGGAGAACCTTCAATGCATAAAGTCATTATTTTGAAGAATATTGTAAATATTTTATAATTTTGAAAGAGAATAACATAAAATGATATCATGTTTTAAGGGAAGCTTTTCGTACGAAGAAAGTCGATGAAGAGGATATTAGAAAGGAAGTTGAAATAAAACTTCAATTATTTTAGACAAAAAATATCTTTCATATTTTCTACGACATTGTTATCGGATTAGAGACAATAGAATAAGAACAACTTAATGATTTTTACCAATTTAGTTATAGAGAAAAAAAAAAGAACATTACTTTTAAGAAAGAAAATCAAATACCATAATAATTATTTATCTTATTAAATTTAGATCCCGAACTTGACTATAAAAAATGTAGGATTTTTACTTTTCTTTTTGTTGAGTGATACTTCAATCCTTTATTTTGTTTTTTATGCTTTATTCTTACATTAATCGATACAACTATATATGGGTTTAGATACTCCTCTCTTTATCTACATATATATATATATATATATACTTTCCTTTAACTGATTAAAAAAAATCTCAACTAACTATCTTAAACAGCCAATTTTTTATATTAAATACTTTTATCTATTTAATTTATTTTCATTTACTTTATCTTTAAATTAACTTATAATAATTTATTTCAGAGAGAAATCTCATTATAGTGAGAAACAATCTTATGTAATAATTTTAATTAGTTATTATAAATTTAAAATAAAATTAATATATTTATTATAAATTTAATTATAATAATATAATGAATAGATGATTATATTTTAAAATGTTTATTTATAATTAATTTTAATTATTTAAAAGTATCTATCCAGGGTAGGATAAATATTATTCAATAATTTTGAATGATATACAAGACAGGCGAGATCCCCCGCTACATTTTTTTATTCATAATTTTGAATAATGAAATGAGATATGCAGAATGAGACCGCTATTGGATTAACTAATAATAAATAACAAATATTAGTAATAACTTTTCTTGGTTAAAAAAGTCATCACCTTTGACTTTCTCCACTCTTGTTAGAAAAGTGATGAAGTGAAATATTTATAATTTAAATAAATTATTTTGATAATATAT
>Ga0209489_108580_pt1 | contig 13728 bp, 7 predicted proteins | sample SiratrowhiteBW_FD_187527 | JGI IMG/M metagenome (GOLD analysis project Ga0209489, IMG submission 187527) | Root nodule microbial communities of legume samples collected from California, USA - Siratro white BW (SPAdes) (version 2) | ecosystem: Host-associated > Plants > Roots > Nodule | place: USA... | reverse complement strand
ATATATATATATATATATATATATATATATATAAGTGGACAAGGTGTTTCTAACCATGACTTCAAAATAAAAATTCAATTTTAATATTTCACTTTCAATTTATATAATTGCTTTCAATTTTGTATTCCACTTTCAATTTGTATAATTGTAACTTTGAATTTTTTGAGTGCACTTTAGAAAAAATGTAATTTGTTGGGCCACATGTAAATAATTAAAAAGTTTGTTACCTCTTGGTAGAAAAGATATTCTAAAGTATATTCTTTTAATGAGTCTTAATTCTTACATGCTAGTAAGTTCGTAAATACATTTCTGAAAGTATTGAAAGTATAAACAGTAATTATAAAATATAATGATTATTCTATTATTGAAGTCAAAGACAAACACGTCTTCTTTAAGAAGATTAACATTTACTTGCAATAAAACATGTACGCTATAAAATATTTAATGATAATATTCACATAATTAGTCGTAACTCTCTTCTTAGTAAAATAAAATCATTACATAATTAATATTCTCACTATATATTTTATTAAGTATTTGATTTTAAAGTGAGAAATTTTAAGAAATGAAAGACTATGAAAGGTAGAAAGGGGAATTATTTTCAGAAAAAGAAAGAAGAAAAAATTGAAAAAAGATGACGTTAGGGCCTGGGCCAAGGTTTTAGAAATGGTCGCTAGTTCTCTTTTTCTTTCTTTCTTTTTTCTTTTTAATTTTGAGTTCCATGAAGAGTGCGTGGAACAGCCTTGTGATGATGTCTCAACCTTAAGAAGTATACCTGTATTATAACTTGGAATAATTAATTAAATATGAATTTTATAATAGAGGTATTGGCATTTTAAGTGTTATTTTTATTCAAAAACGCAACCACGAGCTTTTACCCATTTCTCATAATATTTATGATAAAAAATTAAGATTATATTTTACTAAACAGTTTTTTTAAAAAAAGGTTGTTCTATTAGTTTTTTTTATAATTTATTTATGCTTTGCTTGAATTTGGACGGAGTTGAGTGGAAAAGGAAAGAAATAAGAAAAAAAAAAACTGAGAAATCAAGTAAATTAAAAAGAAAGCGAAAAGTAAAGTAAAGATAATGAAAAGTTGGTAGGATATTTGATTGATAAAAAAAGGAAGTAATATAGTAACAAAAAATTTACAAAAATATTCTTGATTTACTTTTAATAAGAATAAGTGTGAATAAAAATTATAAGGCAATTCATTATTAATAATTAATTTATAGAATTAAAAATAATATTCAAATTTATTTTATTAATAACTTTCTATAGAATCACAGGAATTTTAAAGAATAATAAAATTTTAACATTGTATACTTAAATACAATTTTAATTTGTTTTGTTGGTATTTATTTTTAAAAAGTAAAATCAAAATTACTAATATCAGATTAATATTCAATTAAATTTAATTTTGTTTGAATTAAAAAATAGAGTTATTAAAATTTTGAAAACTATTAAAGCAACATTAGATAAATATTATATATATATATATATAACAATTGAGATGAATAAAAATTGAGAAAATATATAACCTAAAAATAGCTTACAAAAATAAAGATAAATTAATATAAATTTTTTAAATTAACTAATAAATTAAAATTATTTAAATAATTTAAAATCGAACGTAGTTCTTATACTCAATTTGAAAATTTCTATATTATTTATATCTACATATGTACACAATCAATAAAGAGATTTTTCATTTCGGAGTGAATTCAGACATTTACTCATTGTCTATAGAAATTCATTTTAATAATTTTTAAAAAAAAATATTTAAGAGAAAAGTTACTTTTAAAATAAAATAAAAAATTTATTTCTATAATTAAGAATATAATTTAAAATTAAAATCTTAAATTTTATGTGATAAAAAAATGTCACAAATCTCATATTCTAAAATTATAGCGAGTATGACATACGGAATCAAGATGTCCTTAAACTCGCGTATGTGAAAGCCACCGTATAAGGCTCCATAACTAGTTGATGTCATTCATATTAATGACATGTTGGAAAGGGTGGATGAAAAATAAAAGTTTAGAATAAAATATAAATGATGATGCATTATTCTTTCTTAATCGAAGAACAACACTAAAAGTTCGAAAAAAGACCATGCACTAATGCCCTTAGGTCACAAGCTAATCATACTTACCCTTTCTGCAGTACTATTTCCAAAGCAAGTGTGAAATGACAGTCGTATACTGCATTTTCTTTTTACTTTGCAGCAATAATTTGTGTAGCTATGAACTACGAGAAATCAACTCTATTATCTTATTGTCCTTTATTAAAGCTACTTAACATCACTCATAATCTGCCATACAAAGTACAAAAGTATTCAATTAGCAAATACAAACATCACACTTGTAAACAAGTTTGAGACGTAATTCAACCACAAAAAGTACGTTAATAAAGCATTAAAAGTGAATTAACAACATAACATGTATTTTTACGAGCCAAGAGTAGCCTTGAGCACTTGGACAAAGTCAAGGGGTGCAGTTAAGTGGGGAAAATGGCCAACTGTGTCTATGATCTCCAAAGTAACTTTCCCTTTTATCTTTTTCTGCATGTACAGTGGTACGCTGTGAGGAACAGCAGCGTCCTTTTTGGTCTGAATGATAGTGCATGGAGTCTCCACCTTCTCAAGCACCTCTCTCCAATCAGAATAGAATATGGTCTTGGCCAAGGAGAGACCAACTTCACCTCCCATATTCTTCAACCCCTCTTCATATTGCTTCACACTTTCTTCGTTACTTGGATCTGCTATTAATGAGGCGAATGCAGAAGCAAAATTTTCATAGTTGTTCTCTATGTTGAACAGTAACTGCTCTATATCTGAGCTGTTAAAGCCTCCCTCATAATCATCTGAATTTAGAAACCTACATATATTATAATACCAACACAAAGTTAGAAGGATTTATCCTTTTAATTCGTTTTATTATTTGATTCTATAAACATTTATTATCATCATGGCTCGTAATGAATATGGTTTGACCGGTCAATAGACTTTTCAAATCCTGATCTAAACGAAACAGTAGCCATGAGAATAATGAAGTGAAAATAATTTAAAAAGATATATGAGATACCCAAAAGACAGATGAAGCAAAAGGGTTGAGGGAAGAGAAGAAAGAAGAGACCTTGGGGAAGAACCAACAAGAATTAGGGTTTTGAAGAGTTGAGGATTTTTGACAGAGGCAATGCAACCAATGATGCCAGACATGGAGCTTCCGACAAAGGTGACAGCTTTGAGGTCCATCTCCTGCAGCAGAGTGATCAAGTCGTCGGCAAAAGCTTCGTAGGAGGAATACTTGACAGGGTCGTAGAGTTTCTCATTCTTCACGCTTCCAGCACAAGCCCAATCAAACGTGACCACACGGTAGTTTTGGACAAGCAAGGGAACCACTTTGTCCCACATCGACTGCTCCATTCCGTAGCCATGAGCCAACACCAAAGTTTCAGTGCCAGATCCTTGGCTTCTGGCATTCAAAGCCTCTGAAAGCCACTTTTTGGTGTTTGCCATGTTTGGGTTTACCGATGTTTGGTTGAATCTTAGAAAATAGAGAGCTTCTGATTTATTCTTGGTAAAACAAAAAGGAGACTTTCTTGTTCATAACACCCTCATACTTTACTTTCTATTTATACACATAATGCCTCACATGGGATAACATAAATACTGTTTAAGTTTAATGGAAAGTTTTACAAACTAGATTAAATTAATTAGTTTAAAGATTTCAAGTTTAAATATAATAATGTAATATACTAAGTATTAATTAAAAACAAGTGAAGCAAATTATAGATTTATTTATAAAATTAGAATTTATACTACACTTAAGTGTCATAAATTTTAACATACAGCCAAAAAAAGTTAAGTAAAAAATTTAATATATCATGTTTTAAATAATGATAATAATAATAATAATAATAATAATAATAATAATAATAAATAAATTCTAATAGAAATTTTATTTTTCTTCCAAAAAAGCTAACTAAAAAAACATGAATTACGCGCGTTTTGTTTTGATAGGAAGCAAAAGTCAAATTTAAGAAAATAAATAAAAAGTGGAAACTAAATTGACGTCAACGGCGCGTTATTTTTCACGACTCCTTACACCGCAGACAGCACGAGAGCACAGTTCCAACTAAACCGTTTTCTTCTATCAACTACTAGTATTATTAATTATTACCAATCACAGTTTCAAACTATTTCTTACAAAGAATAATAATACGCATTTTTTAAATAATTTTATTCTTTTAAGAAATATATTATTTTCACGAGAAAAAAAAGTAGAATAAAGTGTTTATATATTTTAGGGTTTAGGGTTGCATACACTTATTTGAAAATATTTATGACAGAAAATGAAAAAAAAAAAAATGAACTTAGATTTTTCATAAGTATACTGGAAAGATTTATGCATACTGTTTTAGTGTTATTGAAGGGCATATGTAAATGAAATTTGTTTAATTAATAAAGTAAAATCACTAATAAAGTCATACTTATAATTTATTATTTTCAAACAGTTTTTTTAAATCACTCCACATATTTATTTCTATTTAAGGACCAAAGAGGTCAAATGAAACAAGCAAATTTTCTTCATAGAAAGTAACATTTTGTTTGCATATGACAATTATTCAAACTTTTCGCATTATTTGGTGGACTTTTATTGTCACTGCTGTCCATTAGACTCTTTCCTTTTAGGATTTTCAAACAGTTGAAAATTAATTTCATTTGAGACATGAATATCATTGAATTCGGTTTCTATTCATATTAACTAAGTCTTCTCTCCGAGGATTTGAAACATATACTAACCTTATTAATCCTTAAAGGATTCTATTTAAAGAAAAATTACAAAATTCAACTTTCACCCGAAGGTTCCTAGTGTAATTTTGTGCATGTTGTGTAATATCTTAAAAAATAATTTTAAAATAGAGAGGTATAATAAATAAAATAACATCTGAATATTTTATTAATAAAATGAAAAGTTTATATAAATAAAAAAATTCAGTTATCGGAATTTTATTTTAACTTAATATTGTCTCTCTAAAAATAGTTTCATATATCTTATCTTTTACTTCACTTTTCATCTTTTTATCTAATTAAGGAAAACCACCTTTTAACTTCTCGCAATGATTAGAGTAACACTATCCAAATAAAAAATTGTTTAGAGTAAGTTTATTTTTGTTTCTTTCTCTTTTAGAGTTAGGCTTAGTTTTCTATTTACCTACGTAGACTGTGTTTGCATGTGATGTCTTTACCTTCAATATTAGTCTTTATTAGTTCATGGTTCTAGTGATATGTTTTTATCATTGATAAAGACTTTGTGGTGTAGGTTATATTGTCCTTATTGTTCCTTAAAAATTGGAGCTATTTGAGTGTTCTACTTCAATTTTGGTAAGGAAAGCTAGTTTTATCTTTAATAGAACTCTAAGTTAGAAAACCTGGATGTAAGGGCGATGTGGTCACCATGTTCTAAATTTCTTGCAGGTTTTTGATTGATTATTTACATGTTAGTTTTGATGGAAAATAAGTTTGAATGTGATTGTATATAGATATATATAGTTTGAAAAAAGTATAAACTTGAATCTTTGATAAATTGTAGTTCTTGATAGTTAGTCATTTATTGAATATAAATTGGAGTATTGATTATAAATACTTAAAAGTTGGTTAGTTTTGAAAAATTATCTTCTAATATTTTTGCTTAAGCAAAAATAATACTGGAACTGAACCTGGTCTCGGATTTATTTTCACTCAAGGGAAAAGATTCTCGCTCAAGCAAAAATAGTGTCAGAACTAAACCTATTTTGGGTTTATTTTTGCTCGAATAAAGAGATTCTAGCTCAAGCAAAAATATTCAAGCTCAAGTTAAAATGTCTATATATATATATATATATATATATATATATATATATATATATATATATATTGAATATTTATCTTGAATGATTGTATTGTAATTGAGACATGGTATCTTGAGGAATGTTTAGGACATGCATTGTTTGAAAATTTTATCAATTAGGAGGTATCATGACTTTAATGATAGGTCAGAATCATATTTATGAAAATTATTAAGTGGTGAGAGTCAAATGAAGTTTATATGACCATGTTTGAAGTTTGAAATATAAGTTGATTGGAGTAGGACATATGGATTAATCCTATTTATGAGAAATGATGAGAGATTTGATGAACTCGTATTGTGACTATGCGAACTCATAATGAGATATAGTATGACAGGTGCAGATATTTGAGTCTGATTCAATACACGATATTTTGAAATTAGAGTCAAATGTTTATGTGTGAAAGTCAATAGAATTATGTTATAATATTTAATTTGATAATATAGATGTGATGATTATAATATGTCATATGAGATTGAAGTATGTAAGAATGTAATTTTATACATATTTGAAACAAAAGTTTTATACTCGTATTATTTTCATTGGAATTTTAACTTACCATGCTCTTTTTCTTTATTTATGTTATGTTTTAAATATAAGATGGTAGTATGTTACATGTGAAAAAAACTTGGTAAGTGTTGAGACTCCTCATTGAGTTAGTAAAAACTTGGTAAGTGTTTAGATTCCTCATTGAATTAGTGAAAAATATATTTATCTTTTATTGAATGCTTTACTTTGGTTATGTATTATTATTGTAAAATTCTTATAAAAAGATATATATTTAAAACTATTTTATGAATGTGATGTATATATTTTATATATGTATATATTATAATTCTTATTTATGTTATGTATATAATTTTTTAAGAAGGTAATTTTTATGAATGTTACGTTATCAATATGACTTTTAATGTTTGGAATAAGAGGATATATAAAGCTTTTATCTGACTCTAACTATTATCTTTCCAACAGATTAGCCCATTCTAGCAATAAACGTGTGTATAGCGATTTCATTTCCAAATTAAGGATTCAATTTCAAGTATTGACTAAAAAATCTAAACGTCCAATCAACATGCGTTAACCACTCTTGATAAGAGTACTTTATATTTCTTTCATTCTTAAACAGAAGACATTGTTCTGAAATTTTCTTATCTCTACTTATGAGGTTCTTAATTTTTTTTTCAGCATGCATTAATTATTAAAGGGTAATTGTTTTAAAATATTATAACGTTATCTTGTATTTAGGAATTGAAGGAGTACTAAAGTTATTAAATCATAAGTACGATACGATTTTTTTAATGAAGCAAATATAAAGTATAAGTAATGATGATTAATCGGAATTTTCCTCGGCAGAGGAAGGTGGAACCCGCAAAATTTGTTGAAATCCTTGAGGACAGGTATGGTAGGGTTTTATTGTTTATTATTTATAGACAATAATAGCAAGCTCACAAGTGTATTCTCACAATGAATGATGAGTTTTCTAACTATTTTTGTTCCATCCCAATGTTGGACAAAAACCTTAATCGTCTCTAACTTTCCCAAAACCTAATTATGTTGAATTATCCATTCATTTCACACTCTAATACATGGTGGGTGATAGATATTTTTAAATCCAGAAAACAACAATCATGTTTCATTCGGAAGTTGATAACATGACACTTGGACAAGCTAGAGCTTGTATACTTCCATCAATAAAATCAATTTTATTCTTAAATATGAGACCTATTCGAACAGAAACCATTTGTTAGTTTTCTCCTTCAAGAATATTGGGAATAATAATAAGAGTCGGAGTCTCTAAGAGATGCATATAATGATTCGTATCTTGAGTGAGCTCGACTATGGTTGAATGTAGCTGCCAGACTTCTGAATATCAAAGCTTTGATACCATGTGAGAAGGTGAGAGATAAAATAGTTTAGTGTGAGGGAAATGTGAATTTATTCACTCTCGTCAATAAGAAAAGATATCCCTATATATACAATCTTCTCGGGACAAAATTTGTTATTTATCTAATAGAAAAGATACAAAAAGAATATCAGGAAAACGACACTGGTTTGCTAAAACATATTTTTGGCAACCAGGATCAATTTAGTGATGTATTGTCCGCAGCATCATAATTCTTTGATACATTTAAAAACTGATTACGTACAAGTTTACAAATTCTTTTTGCAAGGGCCTACTATAGTTGGACTTTTGAGTGTTTGTGCCGTATATCTAGCTATCTTTTCTCTCCGGAATCACTTTCATCCTGCTAAATCTTTTTGTTCATTCTTGTTTCGGACTAGGTTTGTATAGTAGACTTGAAAAACATTTAGCGTGAATATTGTGCACGCTTTCATGCTAAATGAAACAGAAGAATTAAAAGCTATACCTTTTTCATACCCCAAATAGTGAACCAAAATCTTGTCCCCCTAATTACAAGTTTGCAGGTCAATCATTTTTCCATTATCACTTGTCTTCTATTATCAGATGTATTGATTGATCTTTATTTAGGCGAAAATAGACTGTTCTTTATTTTCTTTCTACAATTCTACCAATGAGGTTCGCAGCACATAGTTCAGAGTACGCCCTAAATCCCGGGGGATCGAAATGATGAATCCGGCTGCCACAGCAAGTATCAGTAGCCTTAGATTCATGTCGTTTTCTGGTTCAATAACCTCCACACCCCTCAACTCGTGGCAAGAAAGTGATCATAATTTGAAATACGTCAAAGATTTGAGGATCAAAGAGCAGCTCAACCCTACCTTTTCATTAGGCCAACCTTTCATAAACAAAACGCAGTTCATATTACTTCAGGATTCTAGTGGCCAACACTATAGGTGGTTTATTATTTAGGGTTAAGCATCACAAATTTGACACATTTACACACGTCCAACAGAGAAGTTACTCAGTAGCTTTTCAATTTCACGAATGCTACGTGCACATATGGAAATAGACGTATATTTACACAAGAACCTGTTCTAGGATAGACTATGTAATTAACAATAATATAGTCGAAATTGAGCCCTCGCATTCATGTAGTCTGATGCTATACGTAAACCCATAAATTATTAGACCAATTTACCTAGTTTATTTTATCCAAGTGGATTAAGATCTCCAATACCCATTTTAAGAGTAATCAGATGAACCGCTCGTCTGGAAAATCACAAGCAGAAGCACATTGCTTTACCCATAATTGGTTGAAGCAAGCATTTTCATTTGCCGGCTCAATAGTGCGGAGAACAAAGTAGTCAAAAGAATGACAAATAAAAATCAAATCAGCAGTTGAATCATGTACCTTCTTCAAATAAAGGTTATGAGAAAAAAGTTTCAATACTAATATCTTCCTTGATTAAATTCATTACCAAAAACTATTGCAGCAATTTAGAAATGGCATAATGCCCCCTACATCCTGAAACTTCGCGTCCGTAAATCCTGGCTCCAGGGAAAAATGAGTTAATGTTTCTGCGATCATCAATGCAAATCCTTCGAGCAAGACAAACCTGTCTGCAATAAAAATGAATCCCTTGGAAGATGATTAATTTTTAAAAAATGCCCGTACGAGGTAAAAACAATCAGAAGGTGATTTTTTTGGACAGAAAATGATAAAATGGAAAGCTTGGAGCAAATGACAAACTTGTACGATTTTGGTTCACCCTTAATTTGATGCCCCAGCTTCACTACTGAATCCATTTTTTAGCCTCTTGTTGGATATAATATCAGAAAAAGAGTCTACCAGTTGCCCTGCTAAACTACTCGGATCATCCATAAGAGTCTGAATGAAGGTATTAACAACCCTGCGTTCTTGCTCTGTGGCCCTTAAACTAAACCATGTTAGCAACTTCAACCTAAATTCCTGTTTGATATGACCCTCACATTCTAGCCAACGGATTACTTTCACACAATACTCAAAGTTCTCATCCAAGGAACAGGAACCATCAGATATACGTAAAGGAGAACCGTTAATTAAAGTGCTGTCACAATCATGTGTCTCTTCCATTGTGCTTGCTATCCTTTTTCTGCACATATCTATGCGTGAATCAACAGCAGATACTTCTCCTGTTGGCCCACGGGTCCAGGTTTGAGAATCCCCACTCCCATGTGATCTTGCTAAACCATTTTTCTCTAGATCATGAGAAGCAGCATCATCGTCTCCCTCCACAGTTTGCAACAAAGAGCAACCATTATCTTCATCCCTAGAATACTCAAATGGAGGTGTTAGCTCTTCATTTAAATCAGGAACTGAAACAACATTTAAATCAAGGCCTCGAGAAACTGAGGTCAACTGCGCTTCTGGAATTCTTGGTTTATCTAACCGTTCACTCTGTCCGCAGCAATCTTTCCTATTGACACAGCAAAACTCTTCCAAGTAACCTTGTTCTTGAGCCCAAGCAAGACGCAAAATTTTCCCAAGGTCTCGAACCTTGAATCCATAGCTGTCCATTGTGTCATTTGGCACCAACTTGGATCCCGAAGAATTGCCCCTAGATAGAAGGTTCTCTTTTTCATGATTAATAGCAACAGAAGAAGAGGGGTTGTTTTTAATTACCTCGATGCTCTTGGTAAAACACTTAGCCTCAGAATGACCCAGGTCACGTGTGTCTGTGTAAGATATAATCCTAAAAGTATACTCTGTGCAGGGCTTGAGGTTGGATATCAAAATCCTCCTCTGAGATTTGGGAAATACGGAAACAGGATCTTTTGTGGGTGATTCATCCCTACTCTTGTAATACCAGAGCTTGTATCCCTTAATCTCCTCAGAACATATATTTGATATTTCAATTAAAATGATTTTGACCGAGGAAGTTGTTACCTCTTCAAAAACAAACTTGCAAGCAGCAGGAAGTGAGCCCTCTGCGAGTTACAAAAATAACATCATGTCCAAAATAAATGAGACCGAAAAAGTGAGAAATTTAAGCCCCTCTCCCCAAAATATATAAAAACAAAAGGCTAAAGAGCATTAATTCCAACCTGTAGAATCTGAATTTACATTGGGAACAGTGGCAAGCCACCTATCAGCTTTCTCAATAGCAAGTGAACAGAGTTTCTGTATATCACTAGCAATAGGGAGTCTGCTGACAATGCCTCGAGCCATCTTGGCAGAAACGCCATTCACAGGTCCAACTTCTGTCTCCAGCTTAGCCTTTGCCTCTTGTACTGTTTGATGCAAGTCTTTGAATTTTGAGGTTTCGTCCAGGAGCCTGTAGCTCAAATATATCCTGTAACAGAGTACATCCACACGTCGGGCATCCTTAGCAATATTTAGCTGCTTCTTCCAACATCTGAAATAAATAAACATGAATCACCAAGCCAAAATGGATCTAGAAATTTACTTACCAACATAGAAGCAGCAAATAGTTTAAATATATTATACAGTCTACATGTCTTTTGAGGAACTGAACAAGGTCATAGCGTATTTCAGAATGAAAGTCAATATCATCAGCAGTTATGTTATTATTAGATTAACTGTTATGTTGACAGTTTAGGGCAAAAAAGTTAGAAGCAGTTATATATATTATTATGCAAGTGTAATATGGGAGAATACGGGAATACACGTGTATTGCTTTCCTGTAATTTGAACACAACTCTGCTACTTCCTAAAAGCTGAGTCTAGGACAGCAAATTCTGTGTATTTTGTGAGTGATTTAATATTACTCTTCTCCAATATATAAACTTGTTCTATCATAAACACAAACCGTTAAGGATTCACCAAAAACCTTAGTATAGCATATATCGACAACAAAAACAACCAAGTCAATTAGTGTTCTATTGAAAATCATGATATAAACAACACAAAACTTCAGTATACCAACAACAACAAGGTGGAAGGAGGAATGACAAATATTATCAACCGTACATGTAAACAAAATTACTTACCCAAGTATCCCCGTAACTTTACCACAGGATGCACAACAATAACCACCATCTAGTTGCATCAGTTGCCCATGATCAACAACGCCCACCTTTTTATGTAAAAGGGCACATTCAATATGGCAAGACAACCCACAGGAGTCCCCTTGAGTAGATTCAGATGTGCATACCAACCAAAGACTAGGATCCTTGTTATCATCAAAAAGGTGACAAATACAGCAAGAGCATCTTCTACAGAATGTGTCATCTATAGACAGAACTGCCCTACAAGCAGCATTTTTACAGATCCAAGTGTTTGAATGGCCAAAATCAGAAGACTGGTCAGGAGGAGGTATGAGTCGAGTGGGATTTTCACCCTTCCGAGACTGCTTTTTAGATGGCTGATGGCTGAAACTAGAAACCTTTTTTGTGTCTTGTTTCTTAATCATCTTACCAGTTGACTTAGTTTCAGTCATTCTGCTTTTAATTGAAATGTTTTTTTTGTCCTTATCAAAACACGTTCGAAGAAGTTCCTTCTTCAGACCACATTTTAGGAACTGCTGAAGGAGTTCTGAACTTTTCGAAGCACCATCTGAGTGGCCATTTTTTTCCGGAGTACTTTGCACACTGGAAGAAAGGCTTTGAACACCAGAAACTGGACAGAAAAGACAACAAATTGTATTAGTGATTGGCAAAAACAACAAAAAAATAAACATCAACAATAAAACTAGGACTCAGATAGACAACACAAACAGCAGAGATAGACTAAGACTATGTACAGGTTCCATCAAAGAAATGTGCATATAAAAGTGTTATTTGTACAGTGAAACGATCAGGAAATTATATAAGTAATTCCAATCATACAAGAGTTGAATAAACCAAACATTCAACAACCAGAACCAACAACACCAAATTATATAAGTAATTCCATGAAAGAACTAATTAAGGAGACAACAATTTACAAATGATTATGCACAAACCACAATAATATTTGACTACATTTACGTACTATCCAAGAACTGTTGCATACAAACATTAAACTGCTTTGACACTATTGTGAATCAAAACCATTTGACAAGATAAAACATCTGCTAACTTCTTAGAGTACAAAGTTCATCATATGAAACATTCCCCTTCGCATCAATAGAAACAAAAATGGAACCAATCCATCTTAAAATTTATATGCTTTTGAAATCTGCAAAACCTTGAGATTTAAATCAAGAGCAGATGCTAATAGCAAACTGCATTAGTCAAAATCATTCAAGGTAAACAGCCATAGAAAAACAAATCCGAATAAATTATTGCAATTCTACTTCTAGTTGTACATCTACCAAGGAAAAGACCTGGAATCAAGTTCCTCCAGACAGATTGCACAGATTTTGAACAAAACACCCAGATTATAAGCTATCATGCAATAAGACAGATACAAGTCTCGAGCCATCCTGAAAATGGATAAATTTATTATGTGATCTTCCTAATAAATTCCAAAAAATAAGATCTGATTTTCACATCAAAAGTAAGAATATTCACAATGAAGACTGGTGTATGCACAACAACAGGCTTTCCATATATGCACAACAAAAGGCTTTCCATATAGGACTTACTGAAAGTGTGTATTATTCACACACTGAGCTTTATTCGTAATCAAGGAATAAAATGATTAACGATATAATATAAGAGCTTCCCTAACTAATAGCTATATATTTATTTGTTTCCCTATTTTACATACAATTGATATGATATGATAATCTACACAAATAAAATCAAAAATCTTAAATAAATGGAAGGTTACATGGAAATTGATGGGGGAGAGGAGGTCTACGAAAGCATCTTCATAAGCAAACAATGTGGCAACCACAGTTTTAGATCTCAGATGGCACATAGTGGCCAACTCGAAAACTCTACAGCAGGATGATCATCATTTTAAATACGAACAAATAGTTCATATATTAGACAAATGAATACTCAAACCAAAAAAAAAAAAAAAAAATAAAAAAAATAAAAAAAAA
>Ga0209489_108579_pt1 | contig 13729 bp, 7 predicted proteins | sample SiratrowhiteBW_FD_187527 | JGI IMG/M metagenome (GOLD analysis project Ga0209489, IMG submission 187527) | Root nodule microbial communities of legume samples collected from California, USA - Siratro white BW (SPAdes) (version 2) | ecosystem: Host-associated > Plants > Roots > Nodule | place: USA... | reverse complement strand
GGCCACCCAAAGTGCCTTCAACCCTCCACTCCAACACTGTAGGAACCTCCCACCACCACTGCGATACCTTCCACCAATGTTCAGAAATGCACCGCACCCCTTCCATGGAAAACCTTCTTTTATAGCAGCAGGGTTAAATTTGTAATTTCCTCATGTCTATTATTGGAATTTTGAAAATTATGGAGGTGCAGGAAGATGATATGGAGGTGCAGGAAGAAGCAGTCATTTATGACTTTGCATTGAGAATGGGCCTAGCCCAAGAACCCTGGAAGCCCAGACATTTTGAAAGGACAAAAATGGTAAATTCGTGCCTGGTATAAGGGTAGTTCTGGAAAAATGAAATGCTATGCAAAGACCCCAAAAACAAGGACAAAGGTTGTGTTGGTTTGAAGAATTTGAGTGAGAGTGAGAGTGAGAGTGTGAGGTAGTATCGAAGATTTATACAAATGGCGTCGTGGTGCGGTGTTCGGAGCTTCCAGATTCCAGCGATGGAAGGCAGCGCACTGCGCAATCGTGCTTCATTGGCCGCCGGAGTAGGGTGTCTGTCGGTGGCCGGCACCTCCTTCTGGCGTTCCTCTTCGTCACCCAACCGCTCTTTGCCATTCGCATGCTTGAGCATTTCTTCCGATGCTCGTATGTACCCATTGTGAAAAAACCTTCAAATTTTGAAACTTTTTGTGTTAATTTTTTAGTATCGAAGTTAATTGTGAAGAGAAGAGAGTGAGGAAATTGTGTATGATTGTTTGTATTGTAGGTGTTAAGGAAAGTGTTCAAACTGAAGGGGCACCAGCGGCTCTGGGGCCATATTCTCAAGCAATCAAATCCGACAACCTTCTTTTCGTGTCTGGTGTTCTTGGCCTTGTTCCCGAGGTTTGCTAATTGCATCGCCACTTTTTTATTTTTTATTTTCCTTTATTCAGATTATTGACATGCTTGTGTTTTGCTCTTCAATACAGACAGGGAAATTCGTATCTGATGATGTTGAGGAGCAAACTGAACAGGTTCAGTACAAAATGAGACCACATTTCATTTTGTAACATACATTCTTTTATTGTATGCTTGTTTGATATGGTAACAATTCGTTGATGTTGCGAGGCACTTGTTGATTCTGTTTCTGACATTTGGGATAATTGCCCTTTGTAGCTTCTCAAAAACATGGGGGAAATCCTTAAAGCTGGTGGTGCCAACTACTCCTCGGTCGTTAAGACAACAATTATGTATGAATTCCTTGTTCTTTGTAGCTGGGGTTTATTGCATTTCGGCAATATCACTAGTTTTTGAGGTTTTATTTCCTGCAGGTTGGCTGACTTGAAGGACTTTAAGAAGGTCAATGAGATATATGCTAAATGTGAGTTCTGTATACTGATTTTTATTCTTAATGTTTCCTTCACGGTTTACATTCTTGTTGAAGGTGAAGCTTGCAATAACTTGTCTTGTTGAAAACATGAATACACTGTCCTAAACTTGTAGTCAATTTCTAATATCTTTGGTTAGAGATAACTAGACATAAATTCCATACTGCAGATAATGAAAGTCCTGTATCTGTATTGACAAACTGCTTAACTGTGCTGATTACTAATGAATTTCACATCTGATAATAATTTGTTCTGCGCTGTAAGAATTTATCATGCTCCATTTGTGGGCTGAACACTAGAATGTGTAGCCTGTAGGTAACATGCATGGAATTCTGCATGTATTTTTTGGGGTTGAATTCTTGAATTCATCTATTACATAGGTAATGCTAATATATGCCAAGTGTGACTACTAGATTGATGCAAGAGAATCCTGTAGTTGTACTGTGCTAATAATTATAAGATTTTCCCTCTTAATTGGTATTATTTTTTTCCACTGATGTCTTTTAGTTACTCCAATACTTTTAATTTACATGTTGGTCCAATGGTTTCAGACTTCCCTTCACCTTTCCCTGCTCGTTCTACTTATCAAGTAGCTGCCTTGCCGTTGGATGCCAAGATTGAAATTGAGTGCATAGCAACTCTATAAGCATCAATTGTAGTGGTACGTCCTGCTCCTTCAGCAAACTCAGGTTAATAATGCAGGAAGGGGACATATCTTAGTAATGGAGTTTTATTTTGTTTGGTCTTTGGTGTGATACTGGTGCTCCTGTATTACATTTACCCTAGTTTCCTAGTGTGGTCTCTAATCTTCGGATTATTCAAAGATTATGCTCATCAATAGTGAAGGAAACTTAGACATTAAAATGTTGGTTGCAGCTTTTGTGGCATCCTATCACATAAGAAGCTCCATAAATGATGTCAAGTGTTCTTTTACACAATCTCACATCAATTTCTTCTAGATTATTTTTGGATGCATTAAAAGCCTTTCATCCAATTTTTATAGTATACAATCATTCTGCATACTGCTTGTTTTAGTTTTCATGTGATCACTTTTTTATTTTAGTTTTTGGTAGCATTGTATCTCATACATTTTTATGATATCAACAATATTGAGTGAACAATTTTGCTAACATGTTATGTGATCACATTATGCTAATATGATGATGATGATATCGTCTTAGAATCAATAGTAAGAATTGAAAAAGATAAAAAAGAAATTAAAGTATATTATGTAGACGAAAAATTGGTTGAACAAAAAGATAATATTTTATAATATTGTATAAAAAGTAATCTAAAGAATATACTTTAAGACTACCTAATGATTTGTCGTATTTTATATACGGTTTCTTCAAGTAGTTGATATTTTCTTTTTCAATCATATCAAAAGTTCTGGGCCAGGCTGGATTTTTTCAGCGGAAGGCATTGATTCGTTTTTGAAAGTGTAGACTTTAGGCTGCATTATATTAATGAATATCTCGTAATTGTATACAGCAACTTGTCTTTTTGCATTTGCATCCAATGTTGTTCTGTTTGCCACTTTTCAAGAATAAAGATAAAAAGTTAAGCATATTTCAACTTCTCTTTCTTTCCTTTCTTCTTTTGTAAAATACTGCTAAAAACACTAATTTTTTTGTCCTGCTCCATTTTTTCCTTCTACTGAAATTGCTGTCATCAAAATAATCTCTTTTTTTTGCATTAATATTACATTGCTGAAAGTTCTACATTCTATGGTGCCCTTGTCATCTTTATACAAAATGACCATTAAAAGATTCATTCAATATAATTTCCATACATATCTACATTATGGATGGTGGTTTTTAAAAACGGGTATGGTAGCTTGAAAGGGTTTCATCTTGTTCCTATGTTTTTATTCAAAAAAAAAAGATGCATTTTTCTCTATATAATTGTAAGTTCTAACTATAAAGTATACATTAAGAGTTTGATTTTGATATGTTATTAGGTTATCTTCTGAAAGAAAATGATAAGTGAAAAAAAATTGAAAAAAATAATTTTTAGCTGAAATTTATCAAATTAATTTCTAATTGATAAAGTTGGTCATTGAAATGAATCATAAAAATGAAGTTTTTATATTTTTATAGGTAACTTTTTTAAATAATAATGTAACCATTTATTGAAGATAACATTTTTTTAAATTATAAAAATAATATGTAAAAAATTTAATGACTAAAGCAAGCAGTTTAACAGTAAAGAAAAAAATGGCACAAAAACAATAATTAGTGCAAATAAGTGAGAAATATCATAAAAAAAACTTATTTGTAGTACAAGTTCTCCGAATTTGGGTATAGAATATACTTGTCAAGTATTTAAGTTTTTTAATTGAAAATTTATTTCATCATGATAATAATGTTTGATAAATAAGTTTATTTCATCATATTATCAGAATTGTTTCTACTATACCCTTGACAATTCATGTTCCACTGCACTCATTTCTCTCACTGCATTTAAGTCTCAATTTATTTATAATTATGTACCATCAATTTTCCTTTCTCTCACTATTAAAGTACTTACTTCTTTATAATGCACCAATTTCTTTTCCTTTTCTCTTTCTATTAAAATGTTCATTTATTCATCGGACCTATTTCTCTCTAATTGATTGTTTATTTGTTCTCTATTCACCAATTGACAATAGGTAAGTAATTCATTTGTGAAATTCTCAGTTATTTATTACTCTGTTTCATTAAAAAGAATGTGTAAAATATTGTAATTGATAGGATAAGGGTTTAATTGTAATAAAAAAAAAGTAAAACAACAATAAAATTTGAAAAATGCCAAATATATAAGAACAGAGTTTCTCAAAAACAATGACAATATAAAAAGAATGATGGTAACTTTATCTGCTAAAGTTATTAATGTAATATTTAAAATTACAATAATAATACCATATCTAATATTGAATCTAAACAAATAAATCTTAAATATTAATCTCAAATATAAACAAATCTCAAATAATTTTAACCCAATCAATATTACTATTTTAAAATATGCTTTATGTAATTAAAGTTGTATTTCTAATATCTCTCTTTTCATTCTTAATACCAAATTTTATTAATTAATTTTCTTAACCAGGATAATTGTATTTTCTATTTATATTCAAAATTAGGAAAAGTACTCATTAATAGATTAAAATAATTTACATAATTAAGGCATCGTCATATTCGTAATTGTTTTCAAGTAAATGTAACTGCTACTATTTTAAATTTTATAAAAAAAAAAACACGAGTATGATGCATTTTTCTCTATCTTTCATCACATCATTTCCAAAATAATAAAAATCTAGGAATAATTGAATTAAAAAAAGTTAAAAAGATAAGGAATTAAAATTGTTCAAAAACTATAATTGTAAAATCACGTGAAATGGAATTTTCAGCGCATATGACGAGACGCGTTTATAACTATCCTATAGTTTTAAATTTTAATTTCTAAATTTCAGTAATATCTTTACACACACAGTTAATTATTAGAATTCTGTTTAAAACATAATTGTTACCATCTTTTTTTAAAATTTAAAAATTTTAATTTATTAAAAGGAATTAAAATTTGATCATTGATACTGTATCTCTACATCAAATGATTTATTAACTAATAATATAAGACCAATCACGATTATATATCCATATTTTACGTTAATAAGAAATAATAATACTATTAAGAAAATGTTTATTATGTAATAATAAAAACAGTTACTACAAAATTAAAAAGTAAAGAAAACATATAAATAGTTTTTCTCATCAAATATCATAAATAAATTTTTATTTGAAACTAACATAACATAAAAAATATATAACGAGTTTTCCTTATCTAATATTTAAAAAACAGACTTCCCTTACTTAAAATTAAAAAAGGACATACTAATTTTTCTTATCAAATATTTATTTTAAATTAACATAAAAAACATATCACTATCTGTTATTATTTTCACAACGACTTTTCATAAATAGCAATTGTTCTTTAAAAATATTTTTTAATTGATTTTTAAAACTAAATTTTAAACTAGTTTTTATTCTGTACCTATCTTTTAGATATTTCAAGAATGTGAATATATAAAATATTTTGAAAAAAGTATTAGAGATTCTTAATATAAGACTTTATCTACAACAATATACATAATAAAGATTTTTTTATTTGATGTATGTAAACTACTTTTTTTAATAATGTTTTAAAATCATAAAGGACACTGATATATATAAAAAAAAAGGAAAAAATAAATAAATTAATATAAGTAAAAAAAATTAAGTCATACATAATTATAAATTTTTTCTTATAACATTTAAAACAATGTAAATAAACTAAAAATTAAAAAAAAAAATATGAGACTGCATAACAAGAAGTTGGGACATTGAAGTCTGTTTTCCACTACTCCTAATAAAGTGAATTTGATGCATCTAATTTATTTAATATATAGTGGTAGTAAAGTTTATTTAATAATTTATTTAATAGTGATTAGTTAGAAAAATTGGATTAGTGAGCAATTAAAGGATAAGGAAGAGACGGTGTGAGGATTCCTTGCTTGATAGGTGTTAGCCATGGAAGAAAGTGGGGCATGTTCAGGAAAAGCATAAAAACCAAACCCAACCAACTCACAAAACCACCTTAACAAGCTTTAGTTTTATCGGTTCGTGTTCTTCTTCTTCAACACATTCCCTTAGATCTCCTTTCCCTTTCTTTACACATTTCTAACTTATCTTCCATCAATTTAATAATCAATAAACTCTAGGTTTTCTTCTTTCTCGCTTCGTTTTTGCCAAATACCAATTCTCGAGTTTGCATTTCATTTGTTTCTTTCGTGATTGATTTTCAGGCTGCTGGTGGTCTACAATCTGCCGCCATGGAAGGTGTTATTGTGAGAAGAATTATTCCTTCGGATAACAGTTGTCTCTTCAATGCAGTTGGGTAAGCAAAGCAATGGAAGTCAACTTTTTTTTTTTTTTTTTTTTGGTGTTCTACAAATGATGGTTCCTATTGTTATGTTTTATTGTGTTTGTCGATTCAGATATGTAATGGATCATGACAAGAAGAAAGCTCCCGAGTTGCGACAGGTATTTTTTCTTCTGTTAATTTTATTTGTCTGAGATTGTATAGTGGGAACTAAAAGCCTATTAAATTTTTATAGGGACTAAGAACATATTTTGGGAAAGTAAAATCATATGTTATCCTTTCTTTTCTCATGATAATCATATACAGTGTGCTAGTATGTTATCCTATACAATTCAAATGGGTCCTCCGACATTCATTCTTAATTGAAATTAGTTTGGCGTTCCTATGACTTTGCTTGTTTCAATTTGAGTAGTTTCTGCAACCAGAAAGTCAAAATCGAAGTTCAGAATTTGTTTTTCCGTGTAAAAATGTTCCTTCAAGACACATTTGATTAAAATCGTTGCATTGCAGTAAATGGAAAGGATTGTGAATATTGTACTGAGTGTGTTTGGATTTCAGTTGGAATACCCAAACCAACTTCCATTAAACATCTAAACATTGTGGATTTGACAATTTTTTAAGATTCAGTTAGAAGCTAAATTCATCTCAAACTCCAGTTGCTTGATAGTTATAATGAGTTGCTTTTTTTCCAACCTCAGTTGAGTTCAAATGTACTTAATTTTTTTATCTGGAACCTAACGCAAGTTAGTTTTCAGTTAATTACCAGTGAGCTGGTGGAACTTTTTCTGTTAGGGGAAGTAGTTAGTTTCGGTTACTTTTGGGACAAGCTACTAGTAGTACCTATGTAATATCTGTTGTAACAGAATTTAATAATGAGAAATACAATTTTCTTGCTGCAACCTTCTCTCTTCTTTGTAAACTCTAACAAGGATGAGTTAAATACTTTAGTACATGAAGGATTTTTCAAATGCTGCTATGAATAATAAATGCATTTTGAGCATTCTTATTTTACAAAAGAATCGACTTTGAAATATAATACAGGATCAGCTATATTTTTAAGTAGCTCTTGTTTTTTGATGTAGGTCTTAACTAACTTCTCTTGTAAATGTTCATATTTCATCTTCAATTCCGATGCCCTATTAATGTCCGTCAAACCCCATGCGGTGCCACTCAATGCTTTCAATGAAATTACTTGCAACCAAAAGCTTTTCTTTTTGTTTTTACAAAACTTATGTTAGGCTGAAACCTGACATCTTAGGCTGACACTCCAGATTTCAACAATCATATGTCATCATACGAAACATAACATTAAAAGAAAAAATAAAACAAATATACAGGGAGACTAGGCCAAGACTCATGCCAAGAAAACTCCCTACAACCACCTAAACAAAGCGAAACATAAGTTTGAACCTATTACGGAAAAAATCCAACGAAAGACTAGAAGGCAAACTATCATATCAACAAAATATTTGTATTTTCATATATTAAATTACGTAGTCTATCATTTAAGAATTATGAGTGAAGTGGAAAGGAAACTTTTATTCCATCGTATTGCTTATATCTATGCAATTTCAGTATGTTATTGACATCATTTCTTACATATTTTAATTTGATATTTTTGTACTATTTATCATGCTGAAGGTTATAGCTGCAACAGTAGCAAGTGATCCACATAAATATTGTGAAGCATTTCTTGGGAAGCCAAATGCAGAATATTGTAACTGGATTCTTGACTCAGAGAAGTGGGGAGGTTAGTTGGCCTATGTCTTCCTGATCAAGGCTGTTCTAAATAAGAAGTTTAATGGAATTGATTACCAACTTCTACTGTGCAAGTTGGAACTGCAACTTTTAATGTTATACTGTGGTCAGTGTAGGAATGTTTAACATCAAATGTGGTGAATTCATATTTGTTTGGAATGTAGAAGGTGACGAAACTTTGCTTATATAAATAAATTACGAAGTATATGAATAAAATATGTTATTTTCCTGAAATGTTATGAGGGATAAAGATTTAATTGAAATTTGGGAAATTTCATTTAAACATATGGATACCCAAACATACTTTTGCTACAATTGTATAAATTTTGGTTGTTTTGTTTAAACAAGTTTCCAAAATTAGGCTTTTGATATAAATTTTGTGGGTATGGATTTTGTAGTTGATGAATTTAACATGGGTATTCAAACTCTCCTAGTAACAAAATTTAACAGTAAAGCACTGTTAACGTTTTGTTTGTTTGATGTGCTAATTAAGCTCTATATTCCTTTTTGAAGGTGCAATTGAACTTGCAATATTAGCAGACTATTATGGACGTGAAATTGCAGCGTATGATATCCAGACAACTCGATGTGATTTGTATGGTCAGGTTAGTCACTTTTATGCAATGTATGCTCTCAAGTTTTGCAACCTCGAGACCAAACTCTCCATTTTCACCTTCTGTGTATACTTTTGACAGGAAAGTAACTACTCTGAGAGAGTGATGCTTATTTATGATGGTCTCCACTATGATGCATTAGTGGTGAGTAATCTCATATACCAGAAATTATTGATCATCCATTCCTTCTCTTTTGTGCATTAGTGGTGAATCACGAGATTGCATGTGTATGGTATAATGGTATTTATATTTTTATCTACTGCACATGAAACAATAAAGAAAAAAGATTCAGGTTCATATGTAATTCTCTTTTTCATGTTGCCTGATGATTAATAACGCCTTGTATGGGTCAGATGTCTCCCGTAGAGGAAGCTCCTGAAGAGTTTGATCAGACCATATTTGCAGTTCAGATGAACAGAAGCATTGGACCTGCGGAGAGGCTTGCTCTAAATTTTGTGAAGGACCAGCAGAGGTAGTTTGCAATTCTTATTGAACCTTCTTAAAACAAATAGATAAATATTTGCGCCATTAGACGATTGAAATGCATAAATTTTCAAATTTGGATTCTTCATATATACTACATTTGTTGTGAATATATATATATACACGTAAAAGGTTTCTATATGGGCATGTATAATTAAGGTTTCACTTTCAGATGCGTTTGAAATTGGATTGTGGAAATATTTCTATTTTCGATAATAATTACAAAAGTTCACCTCAATTCATGTTTTTATGTGACAATACTTAAAACTTCAAAAAGTAAGAGAAACTAATGTGACATTATTGTAAATCCAGTGCACCTTAAATTTTTCTTTTTTCAATTTAGAACAAGTAGTGAATGTGCTGCTGAGCAGATGAACTGCATATACACAGACTAAGATGTTGAAGACTTAAAATTTACCAATTTTTATTGTCAAACCATACAGATGAAATTATGCACATTTTTTAAGTGAAAAGTTGGGCTATGATCTGCTAGTAGAAGCATATATTTTAACACCTGGGATAATAGGGAGGGAAGTCATTTTGTTTTATCTTCTCAATTTAATTTGGAGATTATGTCGAGTGCCCTCTGCTAATTATTTCTGTTACCAGTATTTTGTTTCAATTTATGTTATGCTAATACCATGGATACTCTTTATCAGGAAACGGAGTTACACTGACACTTCCAAGTTCACTCTGCGATGTGGGGCATGCCAAATTGGAGTAGTTGGCCAGAAGGTGATTCCTATTCAGCACCTGATGCTTTACTTTATGCTGGATGTGCTACTTGCCTTAGCCTGAACTCCTTTGTCTTCTTATGATTCTGAGTACTGGTTTTTCTGTGAACATTTCAGGAGGCAATGGAGCATGCACAGGCTACCGGCCATGTTAATTTTCAAGAATATAGATGATGCAGTAGATTGATTTGAAAGTGATACAAATTTATGTGTAGCCTATGTTGATTTGAATGAGCCTCATTGGTGAAAGGTAGTTTACTTTGTTGCAGACAGTAAAACCGAATAATTTCTACATGAAAATTGTTGTGGCAACAACTTGTAATATTAGTTCCTTTGTTTTTGGTCCTTGATGACTGTGACTAAGAGGCCACCTTCCTCCCACCCTTAGCACCAGACTAGATAAAGATACTAATCAGTAATCAATTTTTTTTAAAAAAAATTCCCATAAAGGTTTTTGTTTCTATACCATTTGGTGCTATAGTTGAGGGTCCAATGCTCTGGATCCTATTTTAAAAGAAATGGAAATCTCAAATGACGATTTATACTGGGGAGAAAATTAGGGGCTTTTTTCATTATACCTATATTGAAATAATATAATCACAACTTTATTTATTATCCCAATTTATTCTGCAATATTATTTAAGAAAAGTTAACATAAAATACAGACTCTTGTGGTGCATGTCCTTACTGAAGTGTTATCCTCTTTGTGATTCCTCCCTTTCCTCAATCGCTGGTGCCCTCTTTTCTCTCCACTGGCTACACCACCAAATATTTAATGAAAATAAGTGTATGTTGAACAATTTTAGAAAAAACAAAACTTAAAGATTAAGGATTTTTTTATTTGATGCAAGTAAATAAAGAAATATTTTATAAAAAACAAAGGAAATTAGAGTACAGAAAAAATAAAATTTAAATGTATACTTCTAAGTATATAAATGTAAACAAATACAAATATAGTTGATGAATCTTCAATTTTTCACCATTGACAAAAAAAATACTAATAAGATTTATAAAAAAAATAAACAAATACAATTTTCTTTCTTTTATATAGTTTTTCCCAATAGAAAAAGTTACTAGGCAGTCTTAAACAATCACCTATTCATGATGCCAATTAATTTTTATGTAACGCGTGATTTAAGGTAATTTTAAATTACAAGAGGATAATAAAAAATGATATAGGAGTTCATGGGTGAAAAAAAAATGTAATAAGTCATTTTGAGTTATACATAAACTAATTTGAATTTATAAAAAAAAAAAAAGAATTCATATTTTTGTTTAAACTTTTGTTTTCTAAAAATCTGTCCCATTAAGCTCATCCAAACAAACTCAATAACTATTTCGACCATTTCAATTTTTTTCTTGTTTTTTCAATGTTCACTTTTCTAATCAACTATCTATTTCAAACTATTTTTTATGTTATCATCAATAATTAAATCAATCTTATACTATAAAAATTCAAATTATTTATCGTAATTTTGAATATAGTTTATAAACATTCAAAGACATTTACTTACTGTAAAAGTCAATTATATAACTATATATTAAAATATTTATTTAATATAATTTTTAATTATTTATAAATATTTGTCATGTGTAATACATACGCTATACATTACAAGTGCTGAAATATTTGTTAGTATTTTTCTCGTAAACAATGAATAATGCAGTGTACCCAAAAGAAATCCACAACAGCTTGCAACGAGGTCATTATCCCATTGTCAGTGTTTTTTTTTTTTTTTTTTTTTTTCTTTAAGCCACGTTTCAATCTTGAAAAATAGTTTAATTATACACACATCTGTCAACATTTTTCTAGTAATAAAATATTGATCTAATCATTTGCAAATTGCAGTGGACTATTCCTATTGGTCGTTTACATAATGCAAGAAGAAGATAAATGCAACATATTTTTTTCAAGATGGGCAATTCAATTTTATTTATACCTATATATATATATATATATATATATATATATATATGTATGTATATATATATATATATATATATGTATGTATGTATATATATGTATATGTATATCTCGAAAGAGTGACGTATTGATGAGGCAATATATATGCCACATGAACGTCATACAAACCTAACAAGTGAAAATATAATGTATTGCACCACAAAATAAATATTTAACCCCACAAAATTGTTTCAAATCATTTGTCATTTTAAAAAAACATATATCACTTAACTTTCAAATTAAATAGATATAGTTTTTTTATTTATAATCTTAAAATGATAGTTATTTTAAAGTTTAGGACATTGTTGATGATTTGAATGTTGTTATAATAATAGCCATATATTTTATTTGAAAGATGGAAGTAGTGCCGGCAGAGTAGAAGACAACACTTGTGGTAGGACTTAGGTTAGGATCAGTGTGAACTCAGAATTTTAGATGTTATTCTGTCCACAAACCTCTCACCAATTCATGATTGATCAACCACCAAATTTCAATAGTGACGACAAAGGGATTTGGTTGCCCCATGATTTTTGGAACCTTTTACACTGTAATATTTATAGATAGATAAGAGACATGGTATCCTTACCTACTTCTCCAACCTTAGCTTAAAGAATACAAATCTTAGTTGGCTACAGCATTTCCCCAAAGATGAATGTCATGGAAACTATTTGGTTCAACTTTTTGATCCCTTTCATTGAGAAAACAGGCTAATTACATCAAAACTTCATATTTCCAAATCAATCTTATTCTTCTTTCCCATGCATATATATATATCTGCCAAATTCATGCACTGTGTTTACCAATTCAAAGATGAACCATATGTGGGTAACATTTGGCAACTATCTTGAAAGTGATAGCTTCTCATTGTTTGTTGGTTGACATTCAACTACTCCATAGGAAGACATTCTTAAAATCAAGTTTAAAAAAAAATTAATCCTCCAAGATTCAGCCTTACGCCATACAAGATTTCTATAATAATGAGTCAGCCTTTGGAGCAAATGGTAAACGTAGTCAAAGTCTATAACAAATAAAAAACATATATTTTTCATTATCATGTTCTTCAACTTCGATGCTGCTAATCACTGCAATATGATTAAACTACACCAATTTAGTGACAAATTGTGAAAGCGAATCTCACAACCATTCATATTCCACTCATCACTCAAAGTTGAAGCATGAAAGTGGTAGCCACCCTGGCACTGGAACGCATCTCACATAATTTGTAACCATGAATCAAGCTTTTATCAAACACTTGTTATTTATTAGAAAAAATGAGGCTTTTGAATCCAGATCTCTCAGCTCAAACATTATCAACAGAAAAAAATTAATTATAAATTAACCTTCTATTAAGAGTGGTTAGTTACAATATTAAATTGATAAGGAGAGAAAATTAGAAAGGCAAAGAGGTTTGTCAATGAGGAAATATTTACAAAACCGACCAAAAAAGTGTAAGATTCCATAAAAGGAAAAAAAAAAAAAAACAAAAACCCTAAGAGTGTGAGTGGAAGGATTGAGCCAAGAACAGGCCCAATTCACTGCTCCATGGATTCATCTAACTACATTTTCAATCTTCTGGAATGCTTTGAAGAGCAGGCCTCCATGGCCGTTCCACCGACTGATTCATGAATTGCGCCAAAACCTGTTCCACTCTCAACTCCCTCAACTCTACCTTACCAACCAACTCCTCCAACTGTTTCTTCGTCATCTTTATCTTAACCTCCCTCGTCGCTTTCCGACCACCGCCGAAAGAACACTGCTCCGCCGCAAAATCCTCCTCCTCCTCGGTGGCGTACCCTTCGCGCCTTATGCAATTCCCCATTTTCTAGGTTTAGAGAGAAATATCCAAAGTAAGAGGCTCGTCTTATAATTGCCCATGTATATATATATATATATATATATATATATATATATATATATATATATATA
>Ga0209489_108576_pt1 | contig 13739 bp, 5 predicted proteins | sample SiratrowhiteBW_FD_187527 | JGI IMG/M metagenome (GOLD analysis project Ga0209489, IMG submission 187527) | Root nodule microbial communities of legume samples collected from California, USA - Siratro white BW (SPAdes) (version 2) | ecosystem: Host-associated > Plants > Roots > Nodule | place: USA... | reverse complement strand
ATATATATATATATATATATATATATATATATATATATATATATATATATATAACATATTTGTTGTTAGTAAAAGAAATAAAAAATGATAAAAAAGTATTTATGAAATATTTAAAAAAATAAAAGAAATAAAATATATAATTAAAAGTGTCTTAATTTAATAAAATTGTATTTTATTTAATCCAATCAAAAAGTAAAAAAGCTTTTAATTTTTAATTGGATTTGAGATTTATTTTGAATATTAATTAATTTTAATTAAGTAATATATCTTTTAACTACATTAATCTATCCAAAGGACTTTATAGTTTTACTTTACGAGGTGGAATGATCGTAGATGACTACTACAGACCCTCATTTTCTAACACAATATCTATTACTAAAATATATTTATTATATTTATTCGTATATTAATTATAATATTCTTAAAAAAATTATTAATTATGATATTTATTACATACTATGTTGACAATTACTTAAATAATGTTGACTAGAGTGACAGTTAGGTTAGGTTACAAATTTAAAATAAAATATAATTTAATTCAAATGGATTATACTTATGCTAATAGTGAATGTAAAAGATTAATTATCTTTAGCAGTTAGTATAGTTTAAACTCATGGTTACTTCATTTTAGTATAACAAAACGTTTTTTCAATAAATTGAATATATTTTAGTGTTCATAACAAGTATAAAGATGGGAAAGAACGTTATTCTTATATTCTATTTTTTTTTTCAATTCTTAAAATTAAATATATTTTTTTAATTTAAATATATTGAACTCTAACTCTTATATTTTTAAATTTAAATATTTTTATAGTTAGGGTTTGTTATACAAACATTTATTTCATTTAACAGTAGAAGAAAATGTTATTCTCACCTTCTATTTATTTTGAATTAATTATATTTAATTATTACAGTCGACTTAATCACACAGCTCATAAGCTTTTAAAACTAGATATATTGTACAATTAGAGTGATGGATAATTTAACTTTTGTTTTTCTTTTCAGATAAGAGAAATCTATTATGTTTTTAAAACCTCTGTTTTCCTCTCCCCTGTTCCTTTGATAACTCCCTTTCCCTTTTACTGTTTTTGATAGATATCTTTTAGGTGTCAGTACATTGAAGTTCCTAATGTGATTCAGGCTTTGGACAATGTAAGGTGGATGTTACTGTCTAATTAAGGCTTTTGAAAACGAAAAACAAAGTGGTGGATGTTACTATCTAATTAAGGCTTTTGAAAATGGAAAACAGAGTCATTTGTTGTTTTTCCATGTATGAATATTTTGTCCTACTTATTTTGCACAAAACTGTTGACTTTTACCTTTTTTTTAGAGTGGTGGTTTTATGGTTGTGTGAGATGAAAAGTAATTAGATTAAAAATATCTTATAATTAACAATAATTTCTCTAACAAATTACATCAAATAAACATTTAACTATAATATTAATTCAGATCATTTTCTAATGACAGTTTCAATACTTCAAATAAATGTCTATATATTTCTAACTTCGCAAAAAATGCAAAGTGTTCATCACAAATAGAAAAAAAATCTGTATAGTTTTAGGTAACTTCATACATCTTTTACCATATTTAATATTATTTAATACTTAAGTTTTGTTTGGACTGTTTGGATTGAGAAATAGATTTGGATTAATTTAAAATAAAAATATATTAAAAATTTGATTGTTTAGATTAAAGAAAAAATAATCAGATTTAAAAAAAATGTGAGTGACTCGTAAATATGATTGAAATTATAAAATTACAAATTTATTTTTATAATTAAAAAATAATTGAGAATGGATATGAAATTGTTTGTTTTAAGAAAATTATGAAAATATAAAATTACATAATTATTTTTTGAGTTAAATTTAATTTATAATATGATCAATCTGTTGAATGTAATTGATTAATTTTTTATCAATGAAATTGTAAAGTTAAAATATTTGAATTTAGAGTTAAAAATATTTTAATTTGAAATGTTTTTATTTGTTATTTTTAGTTGATAGAATTATAAGATTATTAATTATTCTAAAATAAAATAATTAATTTATTATTTTTAATAATATTATTATTATTTTATTATTATTATTATTATAATAATAATTATGATTAATTATTATTATATTATATTATATAATTAATTATATTTATGTTATTGTAATCTAAGTGAAACCCATAAAAAAAACAAAACAAGAGAAATTGAGAATAATGCCTCATTTTTTGTAATGATGTATCACACTCCACATTTGAGGTACACACATTATAATATATTCTTACATATTTATAATTATAAATATTTTATAATTGATTAGCATAAAAAATACATGTATAGTCAATTGTATATGGTGGATAATTAATTATGCATAAAAAAAGTATACATAATTCATTATTCATCACCTATAATCGATCATACATATATTTATTTATATTTTAATATTTTTTATGACTTTTTTCTTGGATGAACCATTTTCTTTTCTCTTATTTATTTTCATGCCTGAAAATTAGCATACATCACCCAAAACAAACAAAAAAACAACTCATTTTTTTTCTTATCTAAAACAAACAAAGCATTAGTTTCTCTCTCATATCAAGTATACAAGGTTATATTAATAACTATATATAAATTTTATATATATATATATATATATATATATATATATATATATATATTTCCACTTTTAAAGAAAGAAAAAAAAAACTTAAATATGAATGATTTCTATCTAAGATTATATGAATTATAAATTTTATCTAAACCCTAAACATATTTAATATATTTCGAAATATTTATATAAAATATATTCTACCATAGACTTATATTTAATGCATCAGAAATATACTATTAATTTCATACCCTTGATCTCTTAATATTTAATACCGTATATTATATATCTTATGTATCTCTTGTACACCATTGTGATTTTGTTTTCCAATGAATCTCCAAGTTACATTACTTTTTCATTCAAACATTCAATTGTCACCTAAACAATTTGTTTTCTTAATAAAAAGGCTTTCTTCTTACTTTTTCACTCAAACATTCAATTGTTACCTAAACAACCACGGTCTCATTTTATTACTCTAGCATCGTATCAAAGAAACTTATTTGTATGACTCTACAAGTTTCAAAAACATTAAGCATGCATCCTGTATTTGAATCCTGTATTTGAATAATTACATTGTCGCTTAAGTAATGATATATGTTGGCATGATCCAACAAGTTCTAAAAATACTAGAATCACAACATAACTTTTTAATATTTGAGTGCTATATAAATGAGATATATGTTTCGATCACATTCTTATTCAAACATAAAGACATAATTTAAGTGATAAGTGATATGTTATTTTATTTGAACATTCATGCTAACTACTTTGATAAAATTTACTTCTTTAATACATATCTAAAACCATAAAATTATATATATATATTATAACACTCGTTATAAAGTCACAACAAAAATTAAAGTTATTTTCAAACTTCATTTTAATTTTACAATTTCCACTCAACATAGATTCCAAAGTGATGTCCACACTCATACACTCGTATTTTGAAAAGCACATAAAACTCATATTATTACTAATTTAATTTAATTTAATGCAAACATAATGAATAGATGCAGCATTAACTCCTCTTAAATGGAGACAAGGTATATTCTAAGAATAGGACTTCTCTAGTAAATACATAAAAATGGAACTATTTAATAAAAAGATAATATTCCATATCTTTAAATTAATAATTTTAGATTAGATTAAACGAGCACAATGTAGTGGTGTTACATCTCATTTTATTGGGTGTGTTGCAAAGAAAGAGTTGGAAGTTGAATGTATTATAAGTTGGAGGTTAGGGCGAGTGACTTGACTGGAAGCAATAATTGAATGGACGGCTAGGGCGAGTGGCTTGACCGGAAGAAATAATTGAATGGACGGCGGTTATGTTGAGGGAGATGAAAGGGAGATGAAGAAGGGCACGTGAAGAGCACCTTCCAACACCAAATGCAAAGTACTTTGATCACATAAGCCTTACGTTTGAATTGACATCATCCATCATCCATCCCCGCCCATTACATAAATTCACAAATTCCCCCACTCATCCCTTTCCTTCTAGATACATTTAACTCCACGTACCATTGCCTCCTCCTTAAATACCATTCAATTAAATCAAATATAAACCTACTGCCCCAATCATAAAACAATCACATAATAATAATATTTTATTAAACATAAAAATTACTAACAAACACTCTCCATTATAGCCATCACAAATTAAAAATATCAGAATGTTCACTGAAATTCAAGCGCAGGCACTCACCACCAATTAAAAACCCCCACCCCTCAACACACCCTCACTATATATAAACACTCCCTCTCTTTTCTTCCTTCATCTTCACAACAAACACAAAACAGAGAAAACAAAATCAAAATTTCAGAGTTTGCTGCCATGGAAGTTCCAAAACAAGAAGCTCGAGTGGCACCAGCACCTCCCATGGTGGCCATGCTGCCATCCCCTGGCATGGGCCATCTAATCCCAATGATCGAGTTCGCCAAGCGAGTCGTCCGCTACCATAACCTCTCCGTCACCTTCGTCATCCCCACCGACGGCCCACCTTCCAAGGCCCAAACCGCCGTCCTCCAGGCCCTCCCCGCCTCCATCTCCCACACCTTCCTCCCTCCGGTCAATCTCTCCGACCTCCCGCCTGAAGCCAAGATCGAAACCATCATGTCCTACATCGTCCTCCGCTCCCTCCCTTCCCTCCGCCAAGCCTTCCATTCTCTCTCCGCCACCCACACACTCGCAGCTCTCGTCGTCGACCTCTTCTCCACCGACGCCTTCGACGTCGCCGCCGAATTCAACGCCTCCCCTTACGTCTTCTACCCATCCACCGCCACTGTCCTCTCCCTATTCTTCTACCTCCCAACCCTAGACAAGGAGGTCCACTGCGAGTATCGGGACCTCCCCGAACCGGTGAACATCCCCGGTTGCATTCCGGTTCACGGCAGGGATTTGCTCGACCCGGTTCAGGACCGCAAGAACGAGGCCTACAAGTGGGTCCTACACCACGCGAAGAGGTACAGAGAAGCCGAAGGAATAATCGAGAACAGCTTCGCAGAGCTCGAACCGGGCGCCTGGAGCGAGCTCCAGAAGGAACAACCGGGACGGCCTCCGGTTTACGCGGTGGGGCCGTTAGTCAGAATGGAACCGGGTCCCGTGGAGTCGGAGTGTTTAAGGTGGTTAGACGAGCAGCCTCCTGGGAGCGTGTTATTTGTGTCGTTCGGAAGCGGTGGGACCCTCACCAGTGCTCAGATCAACGAGCTCGCTCACGGGCTGGAAGCGAGCGAGCAACGGTTTTTGTGGGTGTTGAAGAGCCCAAACGACGACGTTGCCAACGCTTCTTATTTCAACGCGGAGAGTGCGGCGGATCCGTTTTACTTTTTACCCGAAGGGTTTGTGGAGAGAACGAAAGGTAGGGGCTTTTTGGTTCCCTCTTGGGCTCCTCAACCTCAGGTTCTGGCCCATCAATCCACCGCTGGCTTCCTCTCCCATTGCGGCTGGAACTCTATTCTGGAGAGCGTGGTGAACGGGGTGCCCTTCATCGCATGGCCCCTCTTCGCAGAGCAGAAGATGAACGCCTTTATGCTCACCCGCGACATCAAAGTGGCGCTCAGGCCCAAAGTTTCCGATAATGGCTTAGTGGAGAGACAGGAAATAAGTAGCGTTGTGAAGTCCCTTATGGAAGGTGAAGAGGGCAAGAAGCTGCGTCACCGAATGAAGGATCTCAAGGATGCTGCCGCCATGGCTCTCGCTGAAAACGGTTCCTCCACCAACAATATCTCCCGTTTGGCCCTCCTCTGGGCCAACAAAACTGCCGTAACGCCTCGTCAATTAAATTAAATCCTGTAATATACCCACTAAACTTATTTTTCTTTTTAATTAATTATAAATATGTCTGTATTTTTTCAACAATTTGTTTACTACAGTTGGATAAAATGGGATGAATAAAAATAATTGGGTACAGTGTAAAAGTTGTAATAAAATTGAATTTCACGTGGCGCTTCACATCCCGATGATAACGACCAGGGATACTGGCCAAAAAGACGAGGGCCCACTGGACACAAAATTCGTAGCTCCACCGTGACGAGTAACGATATATCCACAACAGGACCTGGCTAGCATTAGACAGTAGAACTTCGAAGGAGTACGATTCCATGTGTAGGTGTCGTGACATAACTCCCTCACAAACCTCAATGATTGTAATAAGGAAAATAATCTTGGTTTTACTTCATTCAACCACTTCTCTGAACCACTTCTCTGAACATAGCTAACACTAATTTCTTCGGTTTGGTAAAATGCCTTCAACCAGATTAAGGGAGCTTATAACATAATAATATTTCTCTCATAATCTAGAGGTTAATTTCTTCAGTTTGGTAAAATGCCTTATGTGTCTTTATTTTTTGGTGGTCTAAACTTGATGACATTGTTGTAGAAATGCTAGAAATACGGGTGGTGGGTGTGGTGAGTGCTCTTCTTCTTTTGTCTCTGGCCCCGTCCCATGCGGATGGCATTTTCCTTGGTCAACCACACTATCTATGTGCTGCTCTCACCATCGTTACATCATGCACTTTTTATTTTTATTTTATTTATGCCTCCTATTCATACATTTGCCTCTTCAAAAGCACTTTTTTTTTTTTTTTTTTTTTTTTTTTCTGTTTGCTAGGTTTAGGCTTTTGGATGTTTGCATTATTAGTAACTCATCAACATTTTCCAATGTTTCATATTCATTAAAACAAGTGTGTTTTTTGATTTTTTTTATAACGGTGTAATTTGTATTAGTGATATCTAAAATGAAAAAAAAAATTATTATCGAAATAGGTAAATTGTATCAGCCGCAAACGTTTTCATTATGAAGACAACAAAGATAATATTTATTTTTGTGTTAACATGGTAATGCATGATTTTCAATTATCTTTATTGAAATTGGATGTACCACTTTCTTTGTTGTATTTTTCATTCCTAAAAAAAATTGAAATAATTAATTGTAAATAACTGGAAATAATTATTTATAACTAAATTTTTTATTTTTTAATTAATTATTTTATTTTTTTTCTAAAACAATACAAATACAAAGAGATTATACCAGATACGTACATAGAATATCAACATTAATTTGATTTCAACATTGAAGAAGAAATCGTGCAAACTAGATATCATTTTCATAGTGTCCAGGTACGAGGCTAACATTTCAATAATAATTTTTTTCTCTATTTTAAACAATACTAATATAAATTACACTTTTCTCTAAGAAAAAATTCTGCCTGTTAAAATTATTTTCATACTCTTTTGGAATATAATTGAAAAATTGTACCCGAATTAATTCCACCACAGGTTTTAAATTAAACACATGTACATAATATACAAAATTAAGTTTTGATATAAAACAAAGTGGCCCTTAAATGTTACAGTATCATAATATTTCTATATAAAAAAAAAAAGAGTTTGTTTTCTGCATCAGGAGTTATTGAGAAGCTTTACCTATCTTTTATATTTCAAAAAGAGAAAAAGTGAGCACAAAAGAGAAAGGAATCTTAAATGCTATATATATCCTGGGTAGAAATCGAAGGCCACTACTTGAATACTTTTTCTGTCTTAAAATTATTTATACTGCAATTTTTTAATTTTATTCATTTTTTTCCAAATTTTATTCATTTTTATATGTGCTCTTGTTTGAAATAATTAGATTTGATTTTTAGAATAAATATTACACTTAAAAAAGCATTTTAATAAACACTGACTTTTATATATTAAATAAGAGTATTTTGACTACAATAAACGGGTGGGTCCCCTTAAACGTCATCCACGAGGCCTGGTAATACATTATCTTCAAACCATGTTGACCTGCTTCACCTAGCCCGTTGACCGGTTTTTTTGAATTTTTTATTATATATATAAAATATATTGATTATTAAAATTAAAATAAATTCAATTTAAAAGATTATAATTTTTGTACTACATTATTTAAAAAACAATAATATTGTAATTTAAACATGAATACCTACAAATTAAATTTTTAAAATTTTCAATTACTAAATATAAATATAAGTGAGTAAAATAACTTTAAAAAGTAGTTATTTTTTAATTTATCTGAATAAAAATATTAAATAATCATTTAAATAAATAAATAAATATATATATATTTAAAAACTAGTAATTCAATGGACTACCACAATATTAATGTGGTGAGTTAGTCATCTAAGTCTCATTCTCCTTATATTTTCTCCTCTAAAATCTATTTGTCAATCTTTGCTTAGATAGTATGTGTTATTTTATTCGAAAATTTTTGTCTTGTTTTCTTTTTACTCTTTTTGTGATTTTTTAAGATTTCACAAGTTTATATAAACTTCTTAAAATTTAATGCACTTTCAACTTTCTATCCTAGGATTGATTTTATTGAGTGAACAAAAAAATATTAGGATTATTTGTTTTGATGGTATTGAGGATTATAGATAATTAATAATCTAATTTTCATGGAATTACTTGTATAATTGAGAAGTGTATGCTTGAGTATAACTTTTTTATTAATCAAATTCACTTTGAATGATTATTATATTAAAAGGGGGTGATGTAAACAAAATAGTATAAAAATGAATTTGAAAATTGGTAGAATATATAAAATTCAATTTAACAATTTAGGACTAGGACTATCGATTTCATAAGTGAATTGAGTTAAATCACTTTAGTTTTGTATTCACCTGTGTTTTGAGTATTGGATATAATTTGTTTAATTTTATAAAGATACAAGTTTTAATGAAAGTAATTTTATTTTAATGTTTAAAAGAACTCTCATTTAAGGGAGAGAATTTTAAGAATTCAAGTGTAAATTTAGTTTTATAATAAATAATAAAATAAAAAAGTTAAATAAGATATAAGAAATAAGTCCTATAAATTCAATATCTATAAAGATAACTGATATCTCATTATTATAAGATTTTTTTGATATTTTTTTTCTTAATTTTTTTTAACACATATATTATTGATTTTTCTATTTTGATAGACTTAACTTGAAATCATTATAGGTTGTCTATTATATACTCAATTAATTAATTAATTCACTTATTATATATTTATATTTTTGTGATCTTAATTACAATGAACAAACAATTTTATAGGAATAGATGCATGTTATCATACATAAAATATTTGGATGATATATGCTCTCCATTTATGGTTTTATAATGATGAATACCTAACCTAAAAAGGTGTAAATGAGATACTAATATGTATATATATTTTATTAAAACAGGAAAACACTATTTAAGTATTACAAATACCCCTGACTATTTCTAGCATTTCATAAGTAAAAAGACTTAAATGAATCGAATGAAATCATTTTATCATCTTTATAACTAAGTTGTGCGGTATATTTGATTGGATAAATCTTGTACTTGGACCCTACTAAGTATGATAACTCAATTTTCCTTACTTTTAGTAGGTTTTTCCTTCGTAGTACTCACTAGCGAAGTATTATTCGAATTTTAAACTATATGTTACCACATTATAATACTATAATAGTTAGTTAAGGAGTTATTTTATTTTCTATAATTACAAAATAGCACAGAAATTAATTACAATCAGTGTAATAACTTTCAATCATGGCTGGTTAAAACTAAATTATAAAGTTGGAAAAGGTGATACTCAGTAATCAATTTATAATGCTCCATCAGTTCAGACCTCACCTACTCTGCCTCCTAGTTTTCACCCTTGGTGCCCTCCTTACCTACTCAAAGCAATAATAACCCATTATACACATTTATAATAAGCTTTTTATTGAATTTTGATCTTTAAAATCTAAAGTAAGTCCAATTATTACTCCTAGGCCTCTTGTCCTCTTCGATCTGTCCATCCAATCTTATCAACCTTAATTCCATATCAAAATAATTGATCGGCATAAACACGATAAATTTGGACAATTTAATCAAAAGAAATAAGTTTCTGTTTGAAGATTATAGTGCGTTGTTAAAAATATTAATTAACTTGTTCCTAAACTTTGTACACTTTAAATACTATATTGTTCAGTCAATTACTTACGTTGTATCATTGATAATTATGAACAGTACGAACGTCTAACGCGTATATAAAAACCGTCAAATCCATAACCAACTAACCGTATAAATTATTCCTAACATGTTGATAAAATGGATGGCGGATTTGGAACGATTACGAAACTAAATTCCATTGATAGAGTAGTTGTAGAAGTTTAGTTCCGTGGGGTAGGAGGAAAGTGGACGATTGGCTATTCAGAGTTTATAAATCACAGTCGCATTCCAAATCTTGTGAGTCCCATTACTTCAACTCCATTGTTTTATGGTAGATTTTAGATTTAAATCTCATGAATGGTTGGTTTTTTCTGGCAATTAATCATTGACGTACGTGTCAATAGTTACACTAATAACTTGATTACTTGAAGTAGGATCAAAATTTTAAACCTAAATTTGGTTTTAAGGTTTTTATAGTGTCTGTTTTTAGGTTATATATGTGAGAGGAAATGTTTGTTAATTGTAAAATGTCATGTCTGATATGGTATAATAAAACTCAATGAGCTCTTCATTTCCCAACAGTTATGATGACTTTGAATTCTTAAGCAAGTGAATCCTCACCATGTCAACCGCATTCATACCAATTTTTCACGGCATCTGCAATTTAGAACCTTAATTCACTTTCCACGGTTATAATTTTTTGTGGCTGGAATTAATTCATATTTAGCATGATGATTGAAGCTTTGGATGTGCCTGTCACACGTATTGGGAAAAACCAGTTTGTGCACAACACTTTTCAGCAAAACATGATGGTTGGTATGAAAGTTTGGCTTTCCTCCACTTCTAGAAAAGATATTCAAGATTCTTCTTACTTAGTAATTGAAATCAAAATAATGAAATAAAGTTAATTAGCTAGTAAGTAGTATGTGATAAAATGTATCCTTCAAAGGTAAAAAGAAGAAAGCAACATGGTCGCGGATTTCTGCAAATACATTTCAAATACAGAAACGTATTATCCTACTGGAAAAGGTGACCAGCATTCTTGTCTTGTTAGCCTAAGCTCTAAATCAATACATGCATATCCATATCATTGTTAGAAAAGTAATTAACACGATATAACAATCTGAAAATACATATATGAAGACAAATAAATTTTACTTTTATTCACAGCATTCCAATGCATATTCTTGGGGGAATTATTCTTTTATTTAATTCATTTGAGCCGAGGACAAAATCCAACTCAGTCGTCTTCTTTAATGGAACCGTATCCATTTACTGTGTAACTGAATAATTGTGTAATCCGTGGTGGAAATATCTTATCGGTTTCATCGTAGTTTGTGTCTCTGGCCTACATTTGCGTTTGGATAAGTCCATTTGTGCCATAATAATATCCCTCACTTCTACTGTATCATGTGCTATGATTCCAAAATCTAATCATTTTTTATTTGTTTTACTTGTTAATTTAATACCTAATAGTAGAGTTCTTAGAATATGTTCGGATGTAGAGTTAGACCCACATTTAATGTAATAAAATATTAATTTTCAATAATAAACTCATCATCATTATGATAATAAGATCCAACCACATTTTATTATTAATGTTTAATGGCCTCTTCTCTCCCTCTCTTTAGAACCCAATCACAGAGTGGGTATCCATCCACGCCCATTCCTTGTTATTTCTTTCTGCACTTCTATGATTTCAACGTGTACCCCCATAAGTTTGAATATTTTAAATTTATTCTTTTGTTTTCATATTTTGAACTTTGAGTTCTGGATTATTCATTTCTTTAAGTTCTGGATGGTTCGTTCTGAATTATAAATTTGTATTTTGAATTTCATATTTCATAATATAAATTTGTATTTTACTGTATATATATATTACAGAATATAAATTTATATTTTGAATTGTGCAATTTTTTATATTAAAAGTTTAATATATAAACCTATTTTCGTTGAGTTTTTCATAAAAGATTTTAGATATAAACATATATACTTGCTTCAATTTCTATTTGTGCTTATTATTGTTCATTACACAACACACTTTCCTTATTTCCTTTCAATTTTAAAAAAATCACACATTACCATGATATTTAATTCCTATATTCCTTGATTTATTACAATTTAGTTTTGCTCAACTAATTTCATTCACCATTAAATCCACTCAAATTTTGAGTTAGTCTAGAAAGTAGTAGATTTCGTCATGAAAAGTGACAAATACAAAGTGCTAAAAAAACAATGACATTGGAAAACAAAGAACATATAGTCAAATTCTTCAAAATTGCTTAGCAACTCAACCACGATTTCTCAATTCAATTATTACTCAAACAGTGCGAGCGTGTCGATTCTCAATCCTTCGCAATCTCAATCCTTCGCAATCTCCACTAATATCTTTACAAACAACATGTAGTCTCACTATTTAATACAGCAATAAAGACTTTAACTACTAATATCAATTTTTAGATGCAAAAAATATATTTCATATCCAAAATTACATTCCGGATCTAAAAGTACATCCCATAATGTATTTTTGGATTGAAAATACATTATTGTATAGTTAAAAGTGAAATTCCAGATTTAAAAATATATTTGAAGTGCAAATTTTAAAATGTATTTTCAATAAGGAAAAAAATGGTCATTTCGTCATCCCATGGGGTCTAAGTTGAAATGATGGGGGTGCATGAAGAAATGGCCCCATTCGCCTGGCAATTTTAGAAACCGTACTAATAACTCAAAATTTCTATCTTCACTTATCATCGTCTTCATTAACAAATTTTTGACCAATAATCTTAAAGAGTCAAATTAATATATTTAAATATATATATATATATATATATATATATATTATATAATAAAAATGAGTATATAAATTAATATAACTATAATTATAAAAACAATTAGACATAATTATCTTTCGTTTCTTCAAAATTTTCAAATTTTTGAATTCGTCAATGAATAAGAATTTTTGAAATACGTAACTATTAAAAAAAAAACCTTGGACAAATAAGTCACAATAAAAAAATAATTATAAAAAAGCATATATCAGTTAACATTTCATTTTATGTTTTTAAGAGAAATTTACGTACAAAAATAATTTTTAAAAAAATAAGAACACTTAAACTTTTTAAATTTTAAAAACAAAAAAATAAGATATAACTATTTAAATTCTCATATTCCAAACAATCATCAAATATTAAAATAAATAATTAATTTTCCCTAAAAATACTGAAAGTTCGTCTATCAAAAATTTATACTATAACATTTCACTCTCAAGTAATTAAAAAAAAGTTACTTTTTTTTATCAGAAATGAAAGAAAATAAGTGAGAATTAAATAGAAACAATAATTTTGTGTTTTATTTCCTTTTCTTTTTCTTTAGGAACAAAACGTATTAATGATAAATACAAGGAAACGAAGTCGTGTTTTACTGAAAGACAATAATCTGAACGTGTGATGGGAAATACACAAAATATCTATTTTTTTTTCTGTATACATTTTATTAATCTATTTTTCATATTTAATTTATATTTTAATATTTGTTAAACTTAAATGTCATGTGTTAAAAAATAAATTAAAAATCTTCTTAATTTAATTCTCATTATTACATGTATAAAATTCTAAAACAGTTCGAGGGTCATTACATCTCTCCATCTAATCCATGCATACTCATTTCACACAACCTCAAAAGCACCCAACCCACGGATTTTAGGGATTTTTTCAA
>Ga0209489_108574_pt1 | contig 13756 bp, 7 predicted proteins | sample SiratrowhiteBW_FD_187527 | JGI IMG/M metagenome (GOLD analysis project Ga0209489, IMG submission 187527) | Root nodule microbial communities of legume samples collected from California, USA - Siratro white BW (SPAdes) (version 2) | ecosystem: Host-associated > Plants > Roots > Nodule | place: USA... | reverse complement strand
AAAAAAAAAAAAAAGAAAAAAAAAAAAAACTTCAAGATTGAGTCTTACCAATTGTCCCATAAAACCCACGAGGACCACAAGAACCAACACCATATTTTGCTAAAGCAGAAGAACACGAGTCCTACAAGAAAAAGTAAATATAATTTAACTACATCGACCCAGTGCCCAAAAAAAGGAATTATCATGGATATGGAGACCATTTCCTCACAAGTAGCTTTGGATGACCTATAAACCCAAGATAGTTTGCTGAAGCAAAATTGACAACTTCTTTGCCTTTGATTATAGCATGTGGCCCAGCAGCACTGCATAGAAAACGACATTATTTTATCTTAGACTTTGAAAAGTAGAAGAGACACATCTGAAACATCATTAAATCATAAGGGAGAACTTCTTAATATACACTCCGTTTTTTTCAAAATAAAAAGGCAAGAACTTATGCATCTAGAAGGGTTATCCAGTGCCCAAGGCTCCCATTATAGTTTTGTTTGGGTAGGGCTGTTTCTGCTTCTATATCCCAAGATCACTACGTCACAACTGACTAGGTGGAAATCTTACCAAAGCCCTAGAACTCTCCCTCGAAAATTTCATGAATCTAAGTCGAGAAAATGTAACCATAACAGTGGAAGTTGACAAGAATAAAACATAATTTCAGGATTTCATTTTAAAATGTTTAAGAGAATAAAAGTAAAAAAAGAAAAAAAGGGTGCTACAACCAAAGAAAAAATATCACCTCTCCAGCACTGGTGGTTCATACTGCAACTCTTTGTTAAGAGAAGAAATAAGGGGTTCTGGAACCCATTCATCACATAACTCGTCAATTTCCTGCAAATAATAAGCATAAAAAATTAAAAAAAAAACGGCATAATACAATAACATGATGAATCTCAGATTGTATTGTACATGTTAGCATGGAATAATAGGCTAAAATATTGTTGGAAACATATATATATATATATATATATATATGAGAAAGTATTTTATTGATGCTACGAAGATTACAAAAAGGCACTACTTATAGAGCTGGGAACAAAGGTCAATGACAGTAACAAACTAAATCTGTCAGATAGTGACAGGTAACTGATTACAGTTATAATAGTAGCCTAAATTACTATACATACACTTTAAAACAGATTTCAGTCATAAGTAGTCCTTCAAAAGAATATGTTAATTATGTTCTTTAGAAAATAACAGTAACTTCAGATATTCCACACAATAATCAGAAAAAAGAGCATAAACCTCCAACGATACAATTTCAGCATAGACATGAAAATTATTTAACATACAACTTTGTCTGCGTCCACTCTGAGATATGTTTCTAAAAAGTTTAACAGCATAAACAATCATTCAAAAAGCAAGTCCAAATGTATTATACAATCATGCTTCACAAACTGAAATCTATCACGAATTGATTCTCTCAAAACTACTTGAAGGCAAATAAAAACGAAAAATAAATATCAGAGTAGTTCCAAGTAAGCACCAGGGATGAAAAAAAAAAAATAGCTGAATTGCATGTCTGAAGAGCATATTTCCATCCGTAGGAACTACAAAGATTAATCTATCTTGGAATATTCAAATCCTCACAAAGAATAACAATAGATGCCCCTACGTCAGGTCCCTAGACCAACTAAAAACCACAATAACTGATTGTCCAATATTCTCCTTACATTAAATAGCTTTTAAAATCTTAACATTAACAGACACCACTTTTCAGCTGCATGATATATACTAACAATGCATGCACTCTAAAGGTGAAGCGCTTAAAATTTGATGAAATAGGAAAAATAAAACTCATTGTATCAGGAAAACAATCGACAACAAACCAAATACCAACTTCATTTTCACATAAAAGTTTACACAGCCGTCTGCCAGCGCTACATCACATTATTCAACAAATAACTAAAACCTTAAATATGTAAGAAAATACAAAAAATGCACGCACTCACTCTCACATACAGAGAGATAAATAGTAACATTGAACTAACCTTGTTTGTTAACGGCCTTTTAGGAGGCTTGTAACTTTTCTGCGAAAGCAAGAAAAGTATGACCACCAGCAGAAAAACCTCGATGAATAAATGTCCTTCAAACACAAGGTTAAAATGGAGGAAATCAATCAATCAATCGATTAACCAATTACATTCATAATCATCAATCCAAACCTAAAACAAAAGACAAATCTAAGTCCAGAAAATGAAAAACTACCACCGATATGGACTCCGAAAACCACAGCTCGCGCAGAAGGTGCATCCAACGCGAACGTCACCCAATCCAACGTCGCGTTCACGAATTTGACGACGGCAGAGGCCATCACATTCTCCATCGAATTCGCAAGGAACCGTTCAGAAGCACTCATGCATGAACGAGCATTCACAGTACTCGAAACTTGCGCAACACTCTCTAATCCAATGAAATCAAAGGAAATGACTGAAACACGGGAATCGAACACGAAGGAGGAAGGTGTGAAAGGCGCGTGGTACGGACGAATCGATTGAGCTGGAAATGCAAGTGCTCGGATCTGCCACGGCGAGGAAGGGGAACGAGGCGAGGAGAGAGAAACGGCGCGAGATTCAGAATGAGATGTGTATGAGAGGGAGAGAAGAGAAGAAGGGAGAGGGGAAATTTGACTGTGTTTGGATGTGGAATGATCGGAGGGCTAGGATAAAGCCACGTCTAAGAGGGTTACCCGTAACTTAACGGTTGTCATGACGCATACGAACTTTTCTTCTCTCCACCCTCCTTCCTCGTCTATTCGTCTTTCGTCTCTTCCTTCCTTCGCTTTCTATTTTCTTTTTCAGCGCGGAATTCGCCTTTTCTATTTTGGCTCTTTTTCTGGGTTGATGTGGAAGGTGATCACAAAATTGAATAATCTAAAGGTGATCAAATAGTCATAAAAATATATATTTATTCTATCATTAGATATTTTTTATAATCACGTGAATGTGCATTAATACAACATTAATCTAACTTAATTTATAATCTCGAATTCAAATTGTCTAAATAAAACCATATTAAAGATCCCGTAAGAAAAATACTAAAGACGTGAACAACTAACTAATTTCAAATATATATATATATATATATATATATATATATATATATATATATATATATATATATATATATATATTGTCCAGAAGGCTCTAAAGTAATGAAGGAAATTGGATTGAAGTCAGAGTAATAAAGCATATTTATTTTGTTAAGTTGGGTGAAACAGAAAGGGTCTGGCAAACCCAAATAATTTATTTATAACATTCACTCATAATAATACTTGTTGCACTTTCGCATAATTAATTCCAAATTATATTTTTAGATCACTTATAAATTTGATTGGGTTATTCTATTGAGTTTAATCGATAATTTTTGTCAATAAAAGATTTTTTTTTTGTGTAATTTGTGTTCTAAATGTCTAGTTTAAACCTATTGTATACATTGTTTGCAACCTGGTTCTTTAGAAAAAGAAATGGTTGTGTGAAAAAAATTGGTTGATTGGGGATAAAAGGTGTTTATTTATGAATTTATTATATTTTTATAAGCATTTTAATTTCTTAATTTTTAAAATATATCAATTGACTTATTGTTACCAACACTAATAAATGTTTTTTTAATCAATGAAGAAAGTAATTTATAAAAATTTAAGAAAGACGATAAGATATAAGAGATGATATACTTAACAAGTGTTACTTTTAGATCTAATTACCCTTTCTACCTATATTATTTAGTCTTTGTGAAAGCATAAAAATAAAGAAAAATACTAATAAAAAATATAGTTATAATGTCACTAGTTATGCTACCCATCAAACATATAATAAATATACACATCTTCAACCCAATAAAAACAAAAACAATATAACTCTATCATCCCAATTTACGTATGCAGAAACATTTGGAATTTTATATCTAAACTAAATGTATGCAAAATTTTATTACCATAGTTGTTACTCTTTATATTCATTAACTATGTATAGAGGAATATTATCACAACCACGAAGTAAAGTGCATCAATTTTTTTATCATTAAAATGAAACTTATACATTAATTTGTCATATACTTCAAATGCACCATTGAACTAAAAAAAACATGTAGTTTCCCATCTCTTAAAAGCTAACTTGGTTAAGAAATGTTATCCAAAATTCATTCTTGTTGATATATGAAAGACTATGGAAATATTTCATCATTTATGACATTATTGTTACATTTTATAGACCATTGGAAATATTCCATCATTTATAATATTATTGTCACATTTTATAGATTATACTACATATAAAAAAAAAACATTTTAATATCTCATTTTTTATACTACATAATAATTGTTATTATAGTACATCTAGTATTAGCATTATTCCTCTTCTTATCAATACATTCTTAGTTAAATAGTTTTTCGAAAATGTTTTTTCAAATTGAGAATTTTATTTTAGATTTTAGTGTCCTTAACTTTGTATAAGATGTAACGATAAAGGATTGTAGACATTATATATTAGTTAAACAAAATGTTTTTAGTTGTAGATAGTTGTAGACGTGTCTAATAATATAAGCATCTGAATAGTTATGCACAACATCTAATGAACCAGTAGATTGTTGTAAGTGTTTTATTATGTTAATTAGTTGTCATTGTGTATTTATAGCTATAACTATTTGAAACATTTTATAAGGATAGTTGACTTATGGACATACATTACTTATAATGAAGTACCTTTTTGTAAAAGCTTATTTGCTTTGTAGATAAGATGGTTATTCATATTTTATCTTGTTTTATATGTTCTTTTTCGTCATCTCTTGTTTGTGTGATTTGCAATCAATATTGTATTATTTTTTGGATTCATTTCGACACTAGGTATACAACAAACAAGTATTAGAATTAATATATAAAGTTTAGAGCATATTGAGTATAAAGCTCATGCAATAATCCTTTCACCATTGTCAAATGAATGTCTTATGGGATTGGGAAGGAAAATACTTCAGCTATATTATGGTTGAATTTGGATAAGTTGTTTATGACAAAGTCTATATGAAACAAGTTTATATTGTACAGGGTGATTTTGGGTTGTATGAATGAAGATGTGCCATTAAAGGCTCATTTTATTAAACTCAATGCAATCTTGATGGAGCTTTGAGGCATCAACATCAAGGTAAAAGATAGTCTCTCTTGTCATCCTACGAGAACTTAGTGAGTTTTTTTTTTTTTTTTTTTTTTTTTTTGTAAGGAAGGATTATATTATGTTTGAAGAGGTTAAATCTATTCTTGTACATGAAAGTTATGGCTCAAATTATCTAAGAATGTTGATAATGCATTGTTGATGGTGTTCAAGAAAGACAAGAAATTCAAAAATTTAAAGAAGACAAAAGGTTCTTTGAGTCTTACTTGTTGTAGACTTGCACTAGATGGTCCATTATAAGTTATGCATTTATAGTTGGCAGGTATATGGTTAGTTAAAAAGTCACTCTCCAAACAATAGTAACTTTTAACAAAGGCAAAGTATATGACATTAATGTATTTACAAGTAATGAAGTAATTGTATTTGAATTCATACATGTAAAAAAAATTGTGTGACTTGAGATATACTTATGTTGTAATGTATCAGTATAGGTATTTGGTACGTGACATTACTTGCTTTAATGGGTGTGTAAAGTGATCTTTGGACTTGGTTTTATAGTTATCATTTTGAGATCTAACAAAGCAAATGGACAATAGAGAAGGAAGACTTATGTGATGTAAGGTTGTGAAAGGGGTAATAAGTATAGGAAATACAAACACGATTTGGAAGTCACTGTAACTGATGTGAACCAGGTTAGGAATAAACCCCAGAACCCACAACAAAGAGTAGTTGAATGCCCCAAGATCCCTAAGTATTCAGATTTATGATGATCTACTCAGAACCCTTGTCTTGCGGAAAAGAAAATGCAGCAAAGACCCTAAAGTATGGTAAACGCCACAAGGATGATCGACCATTGATAAGTTGCAAGTCCAAATGAAGAACTCAAGAGAGAAACTCTCACTTCTGAAATTTTCAGATTCAAATTCGTATTTCAAAATTAAAGTTGTTGTTTACATGGGTTTCTTTACTTAAGTAGACCTTTGAGCTTCTAAAAAGCTAACCTAACTCTTCAACAACCTAGAAGCCTCCAAATTTAATGCAGCAGCAACTTTTTCGCACACTTTTAGATGACTAATTATTACATCAAATGGAAAAACGAAAAACAAAATTTACTAAGCATGACTACTCTAAGCCCTATGGAAAATTAATCAAAATACATCAAAATAAAATATTTAAAATATGCCCACAAAATAATGTGTGACTCTTCAGATTCTAACCTAAGCCCAGAATAGCTCATTTACACTTAAACTAAATCTGGAGATGCATTTTCTATGGGCCCTTCTCTTCAAATGATTTGCTTTTAGCCCAAATCTCCTTCATTTAATTCCTTCATCAGCTCATATCAAATTAAGAACGTGATTAGGCTTCAATTCAATCTTAGACTTTGTTTGCGCAGTCAAAATGTCTTGAATTAGCCTAATCAATGCCTCTTTCAGTTTTTGGGCCCTTGACCTGGTGATTGGTCCACTTGGAATTTGCAAAGCATCCTTTGAATTATTTATTTGTGCAGGTGCTTGAAGTTGGTTAAACTGCAGCTCTTGGTTCTCATCAGTAACTAGTTCAATAGTTCAAGAAAGTATGATTATCCGTTTAAACTATAGGGTAAACCAGTTTGTAATGGTGACTATAATATATGGAAGTCATAATCATGAATTGGCTAATACATTAATTGGTCACCCTTATGCTAGCAAACTAAAACTGAACGAGCATTTTGTGCTTATTGACATGACTAACAATTTGATGAAGCCAACAAACATATTACTTACTTTGAAATAGCATAACGAGGACAACATCATGATAATAAAGCACAAGTATGTGTTAGATATGCATATAAGATATCATAGAAGAGTTAGAACTGAAATACATCTGTGAATGATGTTGCTAGAGCATGCAATTATATTCATTGGAGTTAGTGTAATGAGTCTACACATGTATGTTTTTTGGACATACCTCGATTTAGTTAAATTGTTGAATGCATTCAATATTTTATTATTGAAGAAATATAGGTTATCTTTTTTTGAGATGGTGTGACGTTCACGAAAATGACTTTCTCTATTGCTTTTGTGTTGTTAACAAGTGAACAAGAAAATAACTTTATTTGAACCCTTAAAAGACTTAGATGATTGTTGTATAAGTGGGATGTATTTCCTGAAGTAGTTTTAAGTAGCTGGTATATTGTTTTAATAAATGAAATTAACATTATTTTTTTTCTAAAACTTCCAACCTTTTGTGTAGGTTTCACATTAATAAGAATGCTAAAGCAAACTCTAAAATGTTAGTGGATTCTACACAGGTTTAGAAAGTTGTTATGGATGCATTGAAATTTATGATGGATTGTGTAGATTGTGATGCATTTATAGGTGTGTGAAACGTTTTGAAGTTGCTTGTTCATCATGGTTAATATTTTTTTGACAATGAAAAAATTGTTAAGGCATGGACAAATAAGGTGATATATTTGGACAACACAACATTGAATATGTATACTATTTATTAGTTATTATTGATAAAGATGTCAAACTTGTTGATTTCACATTTATGTTTATCATGCTTAATCACAAGGTAGAATCTTTTCATTGGAACTTGAACTGAACACTTCAAAATAGTATCCAGGAGTTGTGTACATATTAGGACACAGTCAACAATGTTATAAGGTTGCAACATAATGAAATTTAAGGTATCCTTTTAGAAGAGTTAGCACCTTTTGGGTCACACTTTCAATGTGATTTTATATAAAAGAAAAAATATAAGAATTTATATAAAATGTTTTTATGCATATTGCTAAAGATTTTGATCAAATTGGACATATTGGTACTATAGTAGACATTGTAGTTGTGTACTCATACATACTCACTAAATTAAGTACATGTTATATACTAAACTTAATTTTTCTGATAAGTTATGTGATGCATCATCTAATCTGTCTTTAGTAGAAGTTTGATGTTATTTTAAATCATTTAAAAAAAAGTTGATGTTACATGTAAAATGACAATCAAAACCAAGTTATATGAAATTGCATACATTTATATGACATGAATATGTATATACATAAATAAGCTTAAAACAAAGGGATCCCAAAATAGTTTAGAAAATAGGTTTGCTAGATCTACAAAGTGTGAGGTCTCTTATTTTGTTACATTTTTATATTATGTTCACTTCAATTATTAATAAACTTATTTTTACAAATACAAAAAACATTCATTTTGCAATGCATTTCTAGGTCCGAACATACATTATGGAATGTGCAATACAAAATATTTTTTTAAATATAAAAGGGGTACTTTTGTCTTTTTACTACCCATATGATGCACCATCAATCTATATGGGTGTAGAATGCAATGTCTCAATCAAGACAAGTGGATTTAGGCAATTGCTTCATGCACCCCATCAAATGCCTCTAGCACTCCATCAAATTTTCAAAATTCCAATTGTGCCCTTGATAGTTTTATTTGAAAGGAGTGGTGTATTGTGGTTGACTTGTTGGTGGTGGCGACTCCGGTGGCAGCGACAGCCGTAGGTGGTGGAGCTTTTCTTTGGCTATTTGTTGCAGAAGAGTTTGGGTTGTTTTAGAGGTAAGAGAAGGCAATGTGGGTAAGTTCTGGAGTTTTTTTTTTTTTTTTTTGCGTCAAGATGCATTACAAGCTTTTGGAATTTGGGTTCCGGAAGAAACTTCTAAAATGAGTATTCCATAAATTATTTAGGGGTGTAGGGTGTCTTTCATAAATGACTTTCCGAAAGTCAAGAAATACATTTAGAAAAGGACTTTCTAAAAGTCAAAAAATATATTTTGGAAAGGACTTTTCAAAAATCAATGAGGGATGACAATTTTATTTTAAAAAGGCGTTCCAGAATTATTTATTTACATTTCGAAAAGAACTTTTCAAAAGTTTTTATTGTGTTTCAAAGAGGTATTTCTATCTTTTCTTGTCAAAGATAGGGTGCAGGAAGTAAATGGTGAGGTGTAAAAAGCAACTATGATGGATTTATTGCTATTTCCTTATGTTATAGGCCCATGATCTTTGGGCTTTGATCAAATTACCCATGATCAATTAATTCGCACGAGAAAAAACTAATTAATGTTGTCATGGTATCTCATTTTTTATATTTATATTTTTACTAATAATACGTTTTATTTATAATCATAAAATATTATATTATTTTCACTTTGTATTTTAGTTTTGAAAACAGTATAGAAAGAAAACACAATCATATTTTCATAGTTTTCTTAAATTCTCGAAACAGAAAATACAGTGAGATTTTTGTATTTATTAATAAAATTCCATCAATTAAAAATAAAAAAAATAAAAAACCAAAGGTACAATTTCCTATCCATATTTATTTATAAACTTGCATTTAAAAAGCGTTGATCAAAGTTGAATATTTAATGGGGGCATATTTGCTTAGACTTAGACCGAAAGACTTGTTTAAATATGAGTTGTAATGCACATAAGTATTCTTGTATCTCCGGACACGCTTTGATTTTTTATGGAAACTTGTGGTCGGAAACTTTGTAGATCATGTTCATTTGACATTGTTTTTTCAACCTCAAACGATGCTTAATTGTGATTCTCAACGCATATTGAGTGAAACGAACTCCATTGATTGTTGATTTGGTCAAAAGACCCGTTGGTGTTTGTTTGTATCCAATACAAAGAGGGTTTTCACAAGGAGCCATGGTTCACCAAATACCCAATCATGTGCCACTAGTTATTGTCCTAAATGTCATCTATAGGTACTTATCTAGGTATGCCTTCAACTACATATTGAAGCACACTAATGATGAAAGCCTACAATGATGCACATGCTGTTGTCCCCAGCTCCATGCTTTAAGATCAAATGTCTAAATTTCCAAACAAAAATGATAAAATGTTCAAAGCAAGAGCTAGTAGATATATAGCATGTTATCCAAAAACAGAAGGATATATTAAAGCAAAGCACAAAATCATGTTACTTTTTATGGTTGGGCCACAATGGATGATTATGTTATGGGAATCATAACTTATCCATGAAATCAAAACCTTTTAGAGATTATTTGTTTTAGTGTAATTGAAATCAAGCATAAAGTGAGTTGAACTTTGGTATTGGGCAATTGGGATATGACATAGTCCAAACTAGTTCTAATTACATCATTACTATTATGTAATAATGATTTTGGTTAAAAAAAAGGGTGTGGCAGGGAGAGAATGATAGGGCTAAAGGAGGCAGAAAGATGAGAGATTGATTTGAAAAAAAAAGGAGGATTAGGAATGATGTTAGTGATGGAAAGGAGGTGGGAGCATGTGATTTAGAGGTCCACATGGGTGGAAAAAAGCACAAGAAAAAAAAAAGTAGGGTAACAAAGGTTGGTCCAGAATAAAAGAAAGCAATGGTGCAGAGGTAGCAGCGTCACTGGAACCATAAAAGAAAAGCTACCCTTGTTTCCAAAGAAATGAATACCAAGTTTTAATTCCGAAAGTGTGCAAGTGAACGTGGCATTGTGCTATCGCTCTAGTCACTTTCTTCTCTTCAGCTGAGTTTGAGAAGCAACAACACACCAAATTTCCCCATATTATTGCAATCGGTTCATCATTTATGCAGCCCTTAATTTTGTAAAAAAGTGGTTAGAAAATTTCTAAAAGAAGATTTATTCATAAAAAAAGGTTGTGTGATAGTTTGTAGCAGTACCAATTTGATGATATTTAGTTGGAGTGATGAGTTGATCCAAACTAACAGACAGACACCCTTATTAAAATGGTTAAGTATGAGAAAACAGTGAAAAGGTTGTGATTATAATAATGACATGTCACAACACAACCTCAAGCACCCATCAAGCACCCATCAAGATGGTACATTACATAACTAAACTCTCTTCCCCCACCAAGCCACGAGGAGTGAGAGTGTCATTTGGTTTGCTGTTTGGTGAGGTTAGATATGAAAATCATGTTTCAATGCTAGAACCTAGCATAACCACTGTTACAGTAATCTCCCATGATGTTACCCTTAATGTTCTTAGTGCTCAACAAAACAAAACAATGTAAAGTAGAATTTTTAATGTATAAATATGGATCAATGATTGAGCTTCTGATGATCACACATGTTTAAAGAATAAGAGTGTCTCTGAGCCATATCACATTCCGTTAACATTTTGGCTCAGAAAGTTGAAGTAAGCACTTTGATGTATGTGGGGTCCACTTTGTGGTTGCTTTGTTTGCATCTGAGCTAACTAACGTTGGAGTGACAAAAAATCCAATGAATGAGGAGTTAGGTTCGAAAAGAAAAGCTGAGGAGGTTGGATTCTTATGTAGTGTACCCACCCTTTCCACACTTATCTGTTCTTCCTTCTAACTAAAGGAGGAGCATAGACAATGAAGTAAAAATGTCAGTAATAATACATTTCTCAAAGATGTGTTTAAGGATTTATTTCTAATTTGTGTAAATTCCCATGATACAATAAGAATTTCTCATGTGTAAACTCACATGTTTGCTAATAAAATGTGAGTGAGTTAAATAGTGTAAGATTGTTTTCACTTTTGGAATATAGAACATAAAATTTAGAACAGTGTGTGCAGGAAAAAGGAGAAAAAGAAATGGTTTTTTACTGCAACTTTGCTTTACTTAGGGTTCACCACATGAAGGAAAATTAAAGAAAGAGAAAGCCAAAGAGGGGATGGGTCGTTTTCTATTTTGAATGTAACAGGAAAATAATAGAAAAATGTTGGTAATCATTACCAAGCTAGAATTTTTTTTTTTTCATTGAAATGCAAGCAAGAAGGGAAATAGCAGTAATGTATCTTCATGGTTTTGTAAATACGGCATAGTATTCATGGTTTTGAATTTGAGTTTTTGATGTCTACATTGTTTATATTCTACTCTATCTCTACCGTAATCACCTATATGGAGGATGCATTTGATTTATAACAAAATATGTGAAAGAACGAAGAATGATAATTAATTGTATATTTTATTCATATTATTTAAAAGAAATTTTATATTCGTGATGATGGTTAGGTATAAAAGTGTGAGTTTAAGTCATATCAAATAAAAATGAATAAGTTGAATAATATATAAGAAAAAAATTCACAAATTTAATGTTTTAAGGTTTTGAATTGAAGGTAGTGTCATGTTTTTGTGGAAATTTAATTTTTATCTCACTCTTATTTGATCTTTTCAGTGTTTTTTCTTCTAATTTTTCTAGTAAACGATATCAAAATCAATGATTTGTAACACTAACCGACTTAGACAAGTATAGTTTAATCTTATATCGAAAGTCTAAAGATCCTTTATAAATAAGGTAATTTTGAAATACTTCAACTCAAAAAAAAAATGTAACAAAATCTACAAATCCAATACTTTAAAATCTTTAATTAAAAGTGACGTGAATTCCTCGTAAAAATATAAATACGCTTCTTCTTTCATTTTTATTTGATATCCCATGTCTTTTAATATTTTCAACAAATTACACTTTATTATATTACCCTTTTATAAATAAAATATATTGTCTACCAAAAACACTATCAATCAAAAAAAAAAAAAAATGTTGTAAGTATGATTTTTAAAACGATCAATTATAAAAATTAATATTTTTCACCGACGTGAATATATGACAGGAAAATGAAACTTCTGTATTCACAATTATAATTAAATTAAAAAATATATATGAATGTATATGGTTAGAAACGAAGAAATGATATAAGCCACTAATGAATTTTGTGTCAGTGTATACCCTGTATCTATACATATGACATAGAATAGCTAGCATGAAAACTCTGCTAGAAAGCACGTGGAGTTTGGACCTTGAACTGAGATTTTAGAGTGTGTAGTAGTCAACACATTCCATCAAACTGCACTTACAAGTCACCACTATCTTCCCATTTGGTGGCCCCTCTGCAACTACTTTGAACGGTTTTGCAGAAGCTCTTAACTCTTCTGCCTCCATGCTCCAATCTGAATAATAATGCACTTTTAGACATGTTCAGTTTTCTTTTAGGAAGACAAACTAGGAAGTGCATATCTGGTCCTATCCCTTTCTACATTAAAATCAGTTTAAGTATCGTATAGAGTAAAAAATAAATAAAAATTAAACAACATAAATCTATTATTTTAAGTTTTTTGGTTGAAAATAGTATTAATTCTTTACATATATTACTATTATTATTAAATCTTTCTGATAAACAAAATAATATTAGGACTTTGAAATTTTCACCACGACTAAATCATTTATTCACGCATTTTATTAACAAACATTACTACTAATATTGTGATTTCTTTTCATAAAGTAAAATTCATTATTTAAGTTATAAAATTGTTTATTATAGTAGTGAACAAGAAAGTAGAATTGTCAACAATGATAAAAGGATCTGGATGAAGACGAAAATTCATAGCAGGAATTTGAGTAAAATTGTTCTTCACATCTTGCAATCTCTCTTGACACGTTTTCGATTTGTCGGTAGAAATAAAGTGTGTTCGAGACGAATTTGAAGACTTTATTGTATTGTAAATAAAAGATAAATTACATATATAGAATTTACCTGAAAATGTAATAATAATAGTATAAAAAATACGCTTTTTTCTACTTAAAATAGTCATATATTATAAGTATTTAATTTTTATTAAGACTGCTAATAGTTTTTCATTCGTGATGCAAATATTTTATACTAACAGTGTATATATATAGCTTTTATATATAT